>ENA-OPEC01000002-OPEC01000002.1-human-gut-metagenome-genome-assembly--contig:-NODE-2-length-293724-cov-7.756774_pt1 | contig 293724 bp, 242 predicted proteins | sample MGYA00241622_ERZ501507 | MGnify/ENA primary metagenome ERZ501507 (study PRJEB25962, sample SAMEA2042582) | human gut metagenome | biome: human gut; feature: human-associated habitat; material: faeces... | reverse complement strand
CCAATTCGATTGCATGGCTGGCACACAGACTTACCGGACTCCATGATTATGAAGATAATAAGATTTTCCAGTCAGTAATCATCGTAACGGATAGGCGGGTGTTGGACAGCCAGTTGCAGTCTACTGTATATCAGTTTGACCATGTAGAAGGTGTGGTTAAAAAGGTAGATAAGAATTCGGGACAGCTTAGAGATGCAATCAATGATGGTGTAGGCATTATCATCACTACATTACAGAAATTCCCGGTAATCTATAAAGAGGTGGATTCTGCAAACAAAAGATTTGCGATTATTATTGATGAGGCACATTCTTCACAGACCGGAGACGCAGCGAAAAAATTAAAAAGAGCGTTAGCTGATACAGAAGAAATTCTGAAAGAGTATGCCAAGATGGAAGATGAAGACGAGAGAAACCGCAAGGATGATGAGGATAAGCTCTTAGATGAATTGGCAGCACAGGGTATGCATAAGAACTTATCATTCTTTGCATTTACGGCAACTCCAAAGGGAAAGACACTACAGCTGTTTGGTCAGAAGGATGCGGAGGGAATCTACAGACCTTTCCATATCTATTCCATGAGACAGGCAATAGAGGAGCATTTCATATTGGATGTTCTGCAGAATTATATGACCTACAAAATGTATTACAAGATTGCCAAGATTATTGAGGATAATCCGGAATTTGATACAACAGCAGGTTCAAAGGCAATTATAAATTATGAGACACTGCATCCACATAATATCTCTCAGAAGACCGCTATCATGCTGGAACATTTTATGAATGTCACCAGACATAAGATTGGTGGTAAGGCGAAGGCTATGGTTGTTACACCATCCAGACTTCATGCAGTGCGATATGTGCAGGAATTTAAGAGACAGATAAAAGAAAAAGGACTGAATGACCTTGAAGTGTTAGTCGCTTTTTCCGGTGAAGTGAAAGATAACGATGATGTGTTTACCGAAGAGGGAATGAACAAGGATAAAGAAGGCAATACAATCAAAGAAAAGGCTTTACCGGAAACATTCCATACAGATGATTATGGAATCCTTGTTGTTGCGGAAAAATATCAGACAGGCTTTGATGAACCATTGCTTCACACCATGTTTGTGGATAAGAAATTGTCCGGTGTAAAGGCAGTACAGACTTTATCAAGATTGAATCGTACTACAAGAGGAAAAGTAGATACCTTTGTACTTGATTTTGTGAATTCAGCAGAGGATATCAAAGCATCTTTTGAGCCATTCTATGAGGAAACTGTGCTCTTGGAGGAAACAGATCCTAATGTTGTATATGACATGAAGAACACTTTAGATGATTTCAGGGTATATCAGAAATCAGAAGTGGATAAATTTGCGGATATTTTCTATCAGAATGAGAATCAATCAGCTGGTGATCTTGGAAAGCTTCAGGGACAGTTGAGACCGGCAGTAGACAGATATGAAGTACTTGAAGTTGAAAAACAGGATATATTCAAGTCTACATTGGCAAGTTTTAATCGTGTTTATGCTTATATTACACAGGTGTGCAGGTTATTTGACAAGGACATTCATAGATTCAGTATTTATTCAAAGTTCTTGTACACAATGCTTCCAAAGGGACATGGTGGAGAGAAGATAAATATTGATGACAAAGTTCTTCTTGAATATTATAAGCTGGTAAAAGACTTTGAAGGTCCGATAGAGCTTGAAAGCGCAGAAGGCGGATATACACCTATCTCCGGTGATTCTGGTCATAGAGAGCCTAAGAAAGACCCGCTGACAGTAATCATTGATAAGATAAACGAAAAGTATGGCACTCATTTTACTGAAATGGATAAAGTACTTGTTCAGATGGAAAATGATTATGCCAATCAGGAAAAATGGCAGAGCTACGCAAAGAACAATGACCGGGCAACCTTTATGCTGTTATTTGAAAAGGATTTTCCGAATATGGCAGCAGACAGATATGAGCAGAATGACAAGTTTTTCAGGAAACTGTTTGACGATCCGGATATGATGAAGCAGGTTATGGAAAGTGTGGGATCTGTTTTATATGAGAAATTGAAAAATCATAATGTGAATATATAAAGGAGAAATTAAAAATGAGTGTCCAGACGGAATTTAAGGCTTTTAGTGACAGAATTAAACTTGATTATGATGTGAGATCAGAATTGGCAAGTAAAAGAGATATACTAATACAGAAATTACGCGATAGCGGAGAGCTTCCAAGTTTTGATAAATATGATCAAGGAAGTTATGGAATGTATCTTGGTACTGAACCAGTAGAAGACAGGGAATATGATATAGATGTTGGATTAAGATTTAATGTAAACAAAAGTGATTATACGCCTATGGAATTAAAAGAAACAATTTGTAATATTCTAGAAAATCACACTGAATATGGTGCAAAAATAAAAAAACCGTGTGTCACTGTAACATATAAGAAAAATGGTGAACCATCATATCATGTCGATCTGGTAGTTTATACATATGATGATAAAACAGATACACAATCACAAATGTATTTGGCTAGAGGTAAAGATAAGGATTCGGATGAAACATGTTGGGAGAAATCAGATCCAGTTGGATTAGTCAACTATATTAATGATGCAGTTGAAAAAGGAGAGGAACGTGATCAATTTAGAAGATGTATCAGATATTTAAAGCGATGGAAAAATATACGTTTTAGTAGCAATGGCCATGCAGAGCCAGCTAGCATTGGAATTACATTGATTGCTGCCGATTATTTTGAGTACATAAAAGATGATGATTTATCGGCATTAAAAAATTTGACAGATAAAATAATATCATTATTTGAAAAAAATACATATGATTCGGAAGGGGAACGTTGGTTATATAGATTGACTTACCCAATGCCAGACTCTTTGAATTTTGAGTCAAATACAGATGCTTTTTGTAAAATGACAGATATTCAAATGACGGATTTCAAAGATAAAATAGAAAAACTTTATCGGGATTTGCAAAATGTAGAAAAAGAACCTGATGAAGTAGAGCAGTGTAGTATGTTACAGAAAATTTTTGGAGATGACTTTAATATTCCAGAATCTGATAGTGTTTCAAAAAAACAGTTTAATTATATACCAGCATCAAGCGCGTCTGGAGGATCTCTATGATAAGCATGGAAGTTGTAAGGGACACACTTTTAGATATAGCATATATTTCAAATATAAAAATTTTGGACAAAGGCTATTGCATAAAAAAGGGATTTTGTGGAGGCGTACATTGTGAAATACTTTTAAAAGATAGAAATATAAAAATATTTATAGGCGTTCCTATGAATTGGATGAGAGATTTGATATCAATTTATATTTGTGATTACAAATCTTTGCCATTTATTCCACATATAGAAGCTGATGGGAAAATGTGCTTATTTGATATAGAAGGAGTTATTATTGATAATAATTTTGTAGGAATATTGAAGCAATGTATTAATAAGGCAAAGAATGTGTTAGAGATAGGAATATATCAAGATAACACCAAAGAATTTATAAAAGAATTTTCTGCATACTGGAGCTATCTAAAACCTAAAAGGGTAATGAAATTTGCACTTCCTAATAATCATAAGACTCAGATAATAAGGTATAGTGATCCGTCATTGGCAATGAAGTTAGGTAAAAATGAAAAATTTTCTTCTTTAAAAACGAAAAAAGAAAATTCTGTGATATTTGCTGCAGCTGAACAGGAGTATTTTTCAATTTGGAATATAAAGGAATTTCAGAAAAAAGGCTTGTTCATATATATAGAGCCCCAAAAGTATATTTTGCCGCCAGATTTTAGAGAACAATTGCATATTGATTTCGTAAAGGCGTTGTTAGATGAAATAAGTATTGAAGACATAAAGAAAATAGAAACAGAACTTTGTAGAAGTAAACTGATTGTTTTTGAAATTAAGGAGTTATCAGGGGAGCATATTTGTTTAGGATTTGTTTTGCAGGATTACCTGTTAAAATTAGATGAAAATAAAGTTGTTATTAAGCAAAAAGGAAAGTATCCACAAATAATTCCTATAGATGTTTTTCGTGTTGATGATGAATTTTTGACTCAAAGAACAATGTATAGAGGTGATAAAAAAAGTCCAAGGATTCTTATGATAGGTTGCGGCTCAATAGGCGGATATTTATGTATAGAACTGATTAAAAGTGGTATAAAATGTCTTGATATAGTTGATAATGATAAGCTTAGTGAGGAAAATATATATAGACACTACCTGGGGATTGAATATGTTGGAAAATATAAGGCGGAGGCTTTGAGAATACAGTGTTGTAGGAATTTTCCTATGCTCAATATAAATTCCATTGATTCAAAGGTTGAAGAGGCAATAGAAGAAGGTAGCATACAATTGGATTCTTATGACATTATTATATCTGCAACTGGAAACCATAATTTTAATAGATGGTTGAATAAAAAGGTGCATAAGGAAAATATAAAATGTCCCTGTGTTTATCTTTGGAACGAACCTCTTGATTTAGGTTGCCATTTTGCTGTTATACAAAATGAACATTTAGGTTGTTATGAATGTTTTTTTAGAAGGGACGGATCTACAAATGAATTGTATGATGCAACTGCATATTCCTTTCCGGGACAAAGTATTACGAAAAATAACCGTGGATGTGCAGGTTCGTTTGTTCCGTATTCTTCAAATGTTTCTTTACGAGTTGTGTCTGCTTGTATGGAGTGGATAAATCGAATCATTGCAGGGAGATATGAGAGTAATGTATTAGTGTCTATTAAGGGTGAGGCATATAATTTTATTTCAGAAGGATATAAATGCTCAGAAACTTATTATAATCAGATAGAGCTTGAAAGAGTAATTCATGGATCTGAATTTGAACAAGAAAAATGCGATGTTTGTGGTGAGAATGTAGATGATAGTTGAGGATGGAATTATTAAAATAAAAATAAATAAAAGTATTCTAGCGATTATACGGAGTTATTGCCAAGTCAGTAGGAATATGCCAGAGGCCGGAGGGGTTATACTTGGAAGAGAAAACATATCAAATGATAATCTTATTATAGAAGCTATTTCAGAACCTTTGAGGAATGATAAGCAAACACGAACTAGGTTCATAAGACAGGATCAAGAACATGTTGAGTGGTTTGAGAAAATATATGTTGAAAGTAATAATACTATTAGATATGTAGGGGAATGGCATACTCATCCTGAAGATGTTCCACATTATTCTTCGTTGGATATGCTTAATTGGCGTAAAATAAAGAAATATGCCAATAAGAGTGTTATTCATTACCATATAATTGCAGGAAGAAAAGCTTTAGCTATATGGAAAATCATGGGAGAAAATAGGTTGCCTGTAAGTATTGGCACATATTTATGGAAGGATATTATAGATAGTGAAAAAAATAAAGTTAAAGATAATAGATAATATTGTTCAAATTTTGGAGATTGCAATATTAGCAATATCAATTGTAATTCCATATTTAGTCGATTTTCAGAATATATTTAGAGAATATATGATGAAAGAATATCCCAAACCGGAAAATTTCATATTGTTATTAGCACTAAATAAAGGAAACTTAGCTATTTCAGTAGCATTTTTTGTTTTTGTATTTTTGAAGATTAGAAAATATAACCTAAATTGCATAATGTGTAATAAAAATATATATCATGATTATAGTTATTTCTGGTTTTGTTTTTGTGCAAAAATTCTTGGGATTAATAATTGTAATTTGGTACTGGTTCCTATATGGTTGCAGTTTAAATTAGTAATCAATAATATTTTTCAAGGGTACCCTCTGAACGAAAAAGAATATCCGGTTATTGAGGATGAGCGTGAAACAAAAATATTAAAGCGTGGAAAAGTACATGAAGCACGGGAAATAAATTTGATTTTGGAAGATACATATCCAATTTCCGAGTTCCAAATACCACAAAGCAAGCGAGGCTTTCCAGTTATTAAGTTGAGTAGAAATGACGGCAAAGATCTTGGTAGACATTTTAGTGAGCAGTTTATAAATGCGATAATTACTGAGGTTCGTATGTTGGAAAATGGTGTTACTGTGAATGTTTTTGCTACAACAAACCCTATGAACACTATAAATATAGCATCAAGGGTATTTAAAAATGCTGATCGTGGAAATATAGATAGTCTGTATGTATATAAACAAAAAAATATAGGTGGTCGTGAGTTTGAGAGTAAAGGTAAAAAAATATATTAGGAAAATTATAAATGGGATTATTCGAAATACTAAAAGGCGAACAGCCAGGCATAATAACCTCACTCCTACATTACAGAAATGTAGGGCAGTATGGTGAGTATTTAACAGAATATGCACTTACAAATGACAACATAGCTGGTGATCTTGTTGTCCTCAAGAATGTTTATATTCCGACAGGCAGCAAGACTACGGAAATAGATGTGTTGATGATACATGAGAAGGGCATATTTGTAATCGAGAGTAAGAATTACAGCGGGTGGATATTTGGCGATTACAATCAGTTGAACTGGACACAGAGCTTTCCGAATGGAGAGAAACATAAATTTTATAATCCAATAAAGCAGAACAGGACACATATAAAGGCGTTGGCAGAATATCTGGGAAAACCAGCGTCAGAATTTATGTCTTACATAGTATTTTCTGAGAGGTGCACATTGAAGAAAGTACCGCCAGATACATCGGATGTTATAATAGTGCGTAGACCACATATGCTTAATAGATTACGATCTCAGCTTAACGGTATGTCAGTTAAGTATACTCATGATGAGATAGTGGCGATGAAGGACAAGCTGACAAATCTGACCAATAAGAGCACCGCTGAAAAGAAACAGCATATTGAAAATATCAAGACAAAGTGTCCGTTTTGTGGTAGTGAACTTGTGAAAAGAAATGGTAAATATGGCATGTTCTGGGGATGTAGTGCATATCCAAAGTGCAAATTTACAAGACCAATAGACAAGTAAATCATTGATATACAGGGGGGTTAAGCATGCATAATAAGACAAACATTTTAAAAGCCTCTATCTACGGCTTGGCCGTAGACGATGAAGTTGGAGTTCCATAGGAATTCCGGGGCAAAGGGATATATGAATGTGCGGATATGACAGGTTACGGTACACATGACCAGCCGGAGGGGACTTGATCGGATGACACAAGCATGGCACTTGCTACATGTGCAAGTATAAAGGCATGCGGAGGAATTGATGTGGATGACATCAGAGCTAGATTTCGAAGATGGCTTAAAGATTGGAGAATACACTCCGTTTGGAGAGGTATTTGACTGTGGCAATACATGTGCGGCAGCAATAAGATCTGGTAGTTGCAGTGATGATGAGTGGTCAAATGGAAAAGGCTCACTCATGAGAATCATCCCATTGGCGTTTGTGGATGGAATAACGGATGCAGAGATAGAGAATGTAACAAAGGAGCGATAGCTATGGAGAATATATTAGATAAAATCGGTCAAAATAGTTTTATGGATAATTTTGTTAAAACCGATGACATCTTAAAGGATATGTGTGGGATTATCGAGTCCTCACAAAAAGCCGCATATCAGGCTGTCAATACATTGCTCGTGCAGAGAAATTGGTTGATTGGTTACAGAATAGCAGAAGAAGAATTAGGTGGAGATGAACGTTCGGAGTATGGGTTAGAGGTAATAAAGAAAATCTCTAAAGAACTGACTCAGCGATATGGAAAAGGATATGATAGAAGTAATTTATATCATTGTCTGAAGTTTTATAAAACCTTTCCTGAAATTGTCGACACGGCGTGTAGACAATCCGGCGTTCTGCTTTCGTGGTCGCATTATAGAACATTGTTACAGGTCAAAGACACTGAAGCTCGTGACTGGTATGAGAAAGAAGCCGTAGAGCAGACTTGGAGTGTCCGTACTTTGCAGAGAAACATTTCTTCTCAGTATTATTACCGTATGCTAAAAACCCAGAAAAAAGAGCTTGTAGAAAGTGAAATGAAGGAACTGATAGCACCGTATCAGAATGATAAGTTGGAGTTTATCAAAAATCCGGTAGTTGCAGAATTCTTAGGATTTTCTCAGAATACAGATTTTACAGAGAGTGACCTTGAGAAAAGTATCCTTTCTAATTTGCAGAAATTTTTGATGGAGCTTGGAAAAGGATATGCTTTTGTGGCAAGACAGCAGCATATCCATACGGAGAAGCAGGACTATTATATCGACCTTGTGTTTTACAATTACATACTGAAATGCTTTGTCCTTATCGACATGAAAACAGAGAAGATAACACATCAAGATGTAGGACAGATGGATATGTATATCCGCATGTATGATGAATTGAAACGCAGCGAGGGCGATAATCCAACAATCGGTATAGTCCTTTGTTCTGATACAGATGATGATATTGCCCGTTATTCTGTTATGCACGGAAATGAACAATTATTTGCTTCCAAGTACAAATTATACCTGCCGACAAAAGAAGAACTGAAAGCGGAGATTGAAACTCAAAAGGCAATGTTTTATCTTCAGCAGCAGGATAATGAAGAAAAGGAAACAGAATAGAATTTGTGCAGACGGGCTGCACACAGGGTGCTCAAGGTGCCAGGTGTACATGAACGGTGGAGCTATGAGTATAGGTGGTACACAGAAGGTTGTGTATGGTGAGTGTCGTGGCGGGATTGGTATGGTTGCGGAGGAGAATAGATAGTGTGTATGTATAAAATCATTTGGTTAGATGGGGCAAGTGGAGTAGGAAAAACAACAGTAGCAAATTTTTTGACAAATGAATTAATGGAACATGGATTAACAGTGGATAATGTGGATTCAGATTATTATTATCAAGAAAAATATTTGTCGAATCCTAAGATTGACCAATCAAAAATAAAATCTCCATGGGCTGATGAATGCTTTTTAAAATATTTTAAAGGACAACTAGTATTGTTTTGTGAAAAAAATGATATTTTAGTGGTTCAAATGGCGTTAACATATGATAAATGTCGAAAAAAATTGTTGGAGTCTTTAGGAGAAAAGGTAGCAATAAAACATATAATACTTAACGCAAGTAAACAAACAATAAAAGATAGATTAAAAGAAAGAGCGGCAAAAGGAGTAGATCAGAGACAGGCGCTAGAGAGATTGAATTGGAATATTGCATACTTGAATAAATATTACATAGAAGATACATGGATTAATACGGAGGAGAAGTCGGCTGAAAATGTAGCAGATGAAATTTTTAGAATGATAGAGAAATCAAGACTGCAAAAATATACATAGACAAGCTAAAAGTATTCGCGTTGGTGACAAAACTTGTTGAAAGTTAACGTTACAAGAAGAAACATATGGCTATAAAATTTAGAAGTAATTTTTTCAAAATGTAAACAGTTGCAAAGAACGAGAATAATAAAAAAGACATGCTAGAAGAAATATAAATTTGTGCTACATTGTTGAATGAGGGGGATACATAAAAATTACACATATGATAAAGTTAATAGGGCTAAATATAAAGCAGATTATTGATGAAAATATAAAGAGTATCTCATATAAATCAACGTCGTACGTCTTCGATCATTAAATTGTAATTAAAGAGAAAAAATTAGAGCGTATACGAGAAAAATTGAAAACAAAGAATGAAGGAATTGAAGTTTGGGTATTGTTTGGGAAGTGGCAAGATAAAGATGTGTACGGAGAATAATTAATGAATAAAGAAAGTATAGAAAAAATAAAAAAATATCCATATAAAGATGGTGTGATTTCTATAATAGGTGCTAGTATCACAATAATAGTAGGTCTTTTGACGTTGCTTACATGTATATACGAATCAGATATCATAATAAATAATAAGTTATATATTTATTTTGTTTCTATTGTTTTGATAATATATGGATTGCTGTGGTTATGGATAGGATTTAAAGCTATAAATTCAAATAGGGAATTGAATAAAAAATTAGGGGGAATGGCATATAAATTTGACTACAAAAAAGAATTAAAAAAATATAAAGTTATTGGAAGAATGGAAAAACAAAAAGAAGTGTATTATTTTGAAAAATATATGGAGTGGAAAGTATATGTAGAACAACAATATAGTACGCTGATCAATAATGAAAATTTCTACAGGTTTTTAAATAGAGAATATCGTAATGTGAAAAAAGAAGAAACTATCGATAAATATATAATGATACCAATTGAATTACTCATTCCACAAATAATGATAAGCTTAAACGAATGGAATCTCTCGGAAAAAATTATAATAGTAATTAGTATTATTTTATTGATAGAAATTGTTTTAATTAATAAATTATATGAAGATATCGAGTGCGTTCATTTTTTTGAGGATTTTATTGAAATAATATATCCGAAAAATGTTGTTAACAAGGAGAATACATGAAAGAGAGAATACAGATAATTACATATAGTGGAACTGAAAAAAATTTTAAAGATAATAATGTTGTATTAAGTAAGATATCCACACCTAGATCGCTGGATGAATTTGATATAAACATAATTATGTTGACTGATAAAGAAATATGGGAAAGCAAGAGCAAAACTATAAATAAGGTTAATTGTAGTAATGATTTGAAAAATTTGGGTGTCATGATAAATTATATGCATAATACCCAAATACTTATAGTATTGCCTCAAAATTGTACATATTATTATTACTATGATCATATTCGTGGTCATGGTTATTTCAATAATTCTGAATTAAAAGACATGTTAGACGAATTAAGTAGTCAAATATTGAATGATTTATGTAATATTTTAGGTGTTATGAGACTGAATTATGAAAACACATTGACTAAAATTGGAAACAAAGAATATAAGGCAGCATTTTATTTTCAAGTGAATGATGGCATTTTAAAATCTAAAAAAAGTAATAAGTCAACAGTAGTTCGATTGCATAACATTGGATACGCTACAACATTAGAGATGTTAGAAAAAGATGATATGCTTTGTCTTTTGCGAGAATTACATTTAATTGAGCAGAAAGATAGCGCGCCAGATTGGATTAAAGAAATACCGATGTTTGACGATGATGTACAAAGAGATTTGATTGCAAATAAAAAAAATGAAATAGCAGAATTGAATCAAGTAATTAAGGTGGCTCAGGGTAAACTTGATAATAACATGCATTTTAAATCTATTTTGTATACATCTGGAGATGATCTTGTTGAGGTTGTGTTCGAAATATTACAGAATATGTTAGGGTGTGACTTGTCAGAGTTTGTGGACAAGAAAAAAGAAGATTTCCTTTTTGATATAGGGGGACATATTTATATAGGAGAAATAAAAGGAGTAAATCATAATGTAAAAAATGAAAATGTTTCACAGTTGGATGTTCACTATCAATCATTTTTAGAAGAACATCCAGAATTTACTGAAAACGATATATCGGCTATTCTCATAATGAATCACCAGAAAAACAAGCCTGTAACCGAGAGAGAAAATGTGCATGAACAACAAATAAATTTGGCAAAAAGAAATGGTAGTTTAATAATAGAGTCATATATTTTATTAAAAATGTATGATAAATATACCAAGAATGAGTTAACTAGAGAAGAATGTATAAATATGTTTCAAGAGGAAGGATTGTTAGTTTTATAATTGGTAGGTTAATATGGGATTATTTGAAATACTAAAAGGCGAGCAGCCAGGCATAATAACCTCACTCCTACATTACAGAAATGTAGGGCAGTACGGTGAGTATTTAACAGAATATGCACTTACACATGACAACATAGCTGGTGATCTTGTTGTCCTCAAGAATGTTTATGTTCCGACAGGCAGCAAGACTACGGAAATAGATATGTTGATGATACATGAGAAGGGCATATTTGTAATCGAGAGTAAGAATTACAGCGGGTGGATATTTGGCGATTACAATCAGTTGAACTGGACACAGAGCTTTCCGAATGGAGAGAAACATAAATTTTATAATCCAATAAAGCAGAACAGGACACATATAAAGGCGTTGGCAGAATATCTGGGAAAACCAGCGTCAGAATTTATGTCTTACATAGTATTTTCTGAGAGGTGCACATTGAAGAAAGTACCGCCAGATACATCGGATGTTATAATAGTGCGTAGACCACATATGCTTAATAGATTACGATCTCAGCTTAACGGTATGTCAGTTAAGTATACTCATGATGAGATAGTGGCGATGAAGGACAAGCTGACAAATCTGACCAATAAGAGCACCGCTGAAAAGAAACAGCATATTGAAAATATCAAGACAAAGTGTCCGTTTTGTGGCAGTGATCTTGTGAAGCGAAATGGCAAATATGGCGCATTCTGGGGATGTAGCGCATATCCGAAGTGCAAATTCACAAGACCAATAGATAAATAACACCGAGAATGTGGCACCGGAAATGATCAATTCAGCTAATCACGTGGACCTTTCGCGATAGAAACTTTAAGTATGTAAGGAAAGTCAGCCTATATGGAACACATACATATTGTAAAAACAGGAGTAACGAAGTTAGATGTTGATTGCGTGGTCAATGCTACAAATGAAGGGTTATGGGCAGGTGGCACTAAGAGCAGTTGCTGATTCTCTTGATTTCTTAGTGGATATGAAGGTTTACTTTGCTGTATTAGATGATTCAATGTTTGCGGTGGGACAGGAAATATATCACCTTATGTTTGATAATACAGATGACTTACTATTGGCATCAACAGATGAGAAAATGCTGTGGAAGTTTATAGAAATGTTGTGTAAATACGAAAAATCGAGTGGAATACACCACCATCAGAAGGTGGAGTATTTTTTGTGATGGAAATATTGCAGTGGAGGTCGAAAATGGGAATCTGTTGAAAATGTTACTGCGCTTGGATGATCTGTTAAAAAAACAGGAGGTGCAACATGAGTAAATGTTGTTGATTTTTTGGGGGTGCTGGAATGGGTGGTCAAAAATTTACATATAGTGCAAAGTATTGATTGACATATATGTAATTATGAAAGTAGAATGTATTGTGAGTTTTGGTACGATACACGAATGGTAAAACTCATTATAATTTCTACTTTTGTAGATAGTATAAATGTAAAAAGATGACGCGATATATCGCGTTTTTCTTTTATTTGAAAAAATAAAAAATTACATTTATACTTAAATTGACATTATACACAAGCTGTGTTACGATATAAACATCAAAAAAATAAAATTAAGAGAAAGCGAGGTAGAAACGATGAATAACAATACAAATAATTCGCTAGCACCATTCATTGGAGGCAACTCAGTGAGTAAAACTTTACGAAATGAACTTAGAGTGGGAAGTGAGTACACCAGGAAACATATAATAGAGTATGGAATCATCGCAGAAGATGCGGTTAAGGCCGAAAACCAGTATACCGTAAAGGAAATGATGGATGATTTTTACCGTGACTTCATTGACAGAAAGCTAGATGCTTTACAGGGGATAAATTGGGAGCAGCTGTTCGATATAATGAAGAAGGTAAAGCTGGATAAGAATGATAAAACTTCCAAGGAATTGGATAAAATACAGGAGTCTATCCGTAAAGAAATAGGGAAGATTTTCTCTTCGGATCCTATATACAAGGATATGCTAAAAGCAGATATGATAAGTAAGATCTTGCCAGAGTATATCGTTGATAAATATGACGATGCAGCTTCCAGAATAGAGGCTGTAAAAGTATTTTATGGATTTGCGGGTTATTTTATTGATTTCTGGGCCAGCAGAAAAAATATCTTTAGCGATACGAATATTGCGTCAGCAATTCCGTATAGAATCGTCAACGAGAATGCACGAATTCATATGGAGAATATTACTGCTTTTAATCGAATCGCAGAGATTGCTGGTGATGAGGTAGCGGAAATTGCGGAAGATGCTAGTGCTTACTTGCAGAATATGTCACTGGAGGATGTATTCACAGGAGCTTGTTACGGTGAGTTTATATGTCAGAAGGATATTGATCGGTATAACAATATATGTGGCGTCATCAATCAACATATGAATCAATTCTGCCAGAACAAAAAGATATCCAGATCAAAGTTCAAAATGGAGAGATTACACAAACAGATTTTATGCCGGTCGGAATCGGGGTTCGAGATTCCCGTTGGGTTCCAGACTGATGGTGAGGTTATAGATGCGATCAATTCTTTTAGTACTATTCTCGAAGAAAAAGATATTTTGAATCGACTTAGAACTTTAAGTCAGGAGGTTACGGGATATGATATGGAAAGAATATATGTATCCTCTAAAGCTTTTGAAAGCGTATCTAAATACATAGATCATAAGTGGGATGTGATTGCTTCAAGCATGTATAATTATTTTTCTGGCGCTGTTCGCGGTAAAGATGACAAAAAAGATGCAAAGATACAAACAGAAATTAAAAAAATCAAGAGTTGTAGTCTGCTTGATTTGAAGAAACTTGTGGATATGTATTATAAAATGGATGGAATGTGTCTGGAACATGAGGCAACAGAGTATGTTGCAGGAATAACAGAGATATTAGTTGATTTTAATTATAAAACCTTTGACATGGATGATTCAGTCAAGATGATTCAGAATGAGCAGATGATAAATGAGATTAAGGAGTATCTTGATACTTACATGAGTATCTATCATTGGGCCAAGGATTTTATGATTGACGAGTTTGTTGATAGAGATATGGAGTTCTATTCGGAGCTTGATGAGATATATTACGATTTGTCTGATATAGTACCTCTTTATAATAAAGTGAGGAATTACGTTACGCAGAAACCATATAGTCAGGATAAGATAAAGCTAAATTTCGGCTCCCCAACTCTTGCAAATGGATGGTCAAAGTCGAAGGAGTTTGACAACAATGTCGTTGTTCTCTTGCGCGATGAAAAGATCTACCTGGCAATTTTAAATGTTGGCAATAAACCTTCAAAAGATATTATGGCAGGAGAGGACAGGCGTAGAAGTGATACAGACTACAAGAAGATGAATTATTATCTGCTCCCAGGAGCAAGTAAGACATTGCCACATGTATTTATTAGCTCAAACGCTTGGAAAAAATCGCATGGAATACCAGATGAAATAATGTATGGATATAACCAGAATAAACATCTAAAATCATCGCCGAATTTTGATTTGGAGTTTTGTCATAAGTTGATAGACTACTATAAAGAATGCATTGATTCCTATCCAAACTACCAGATCTTTAATTTTAAATTTGCCGCTACAGAAACATACAATGATATATCAGCGTTTTACAAGGATGTAGAGAGACAGGGATATAAGATAGAATGGTCCTATATTAGCGAAGATGATATTAACCAGATGGACCGAGATGGTCAGATATATTTATTTCAGATTTATAATAAAGACTTTGCTCCGAATAGTAAGGGAATGCAGAATCTTCATACAATGTTTCTGAAGAATATATTCAGTGAGGAGAATCTTAGTGACGTTGTCATAAAGCTCAATGGTGAAGCCGAATTGTTCTTCCGAAAGTCAAGTATTCAGCATAAAAGAGGTCATAAGAAGGGCTCGGTACTAGTCAATAAAACATACAAAACAACAGAAAAAACTGAGAATGGTCAAGGTGAAATAGAGGTCATTGAGTCGTTGCCTGATCAATGTTACATGGAACTGGTAAAGTATTGGTCAGAGGGTGGAGTAGGACAGCTCTCGGAGGAAGCCTCCAAGTATAAGGATAAAGTATCACACTACGCAGCCACCATGGATATAGTTAAGGATCGTAGATATACAGAAGATAAATTCTTCATTCATCTGCCTATTACTATCAATTTCAAGGCTGATAACAGGAATAACGTGAATGAAAAAGTCTTAAAATTCATAGCAGAAAATGATGATCTCCATGTGATCGGAATAGATAGGGGAGAGAGAAATCTTCTATATGTATCAGTGATTGATAGTAGGGGCAGAATTGTTGAGCAGAAATCATTTAATATAGTTGAAAATCACGAATCATCTAAAAATGTAATTAGACGACATGATTACAAGGGTAAACTTGTGAATAAGGAAAAGTACAGAAATGAAGCTAGAAAGAGTTGGAAGGAAATAGGAAAGATAAAGGAGATAAAAGAGGGTTATCTGTCACAGGTTATCCATGAGATATCGAAGCTCGTATTGAAGTATAATGCGATCATAGTCATGGAGGATCTGAATTACGGATTTAAGAGAGGCCGTTTCAAAGTTGAACGTCAGGTTTACCAGAAGTTTGAGACCATGTTGATAAATAAGCTGGCATATTTAGTAGATAAGAGTCGTGCAGTAGATGAACCTGGAGGATTGCTCAAGGGTTATCAGCTCACATATGTACCTGATAATTTGAGCGAGCTGGGCAGCCAGTGTGGCATTATCTTCTATGTCCCGGCAGCGTATACGTCAAAGATAGACCCTGTGACGGGATTTGTGGATGTGTTTGACTTCAAGGCCTATTCCAATGCTGAAGCCAGACTTGACTTTATCAATAAGCTTGATTGTATAAGGTATGATGCATCAAGGAATAAGTTTGAGATTGCATTTGATTATGGCAATTTTAGGACTCATCATACAACTCTTGCAAAAACTAGCTGGACTATATTTATTCAGGGTGATCGTATTAAAAAGGAACGTGGATCTTATGGCTGGAAAGATGAGATTATAGATATCGAAGCAAGAATAAGGAAACTGTTTGAAGATACGAATATAGAATATGCAGATGGTCATAACTTGATTGGGGATATCAATGAGTTGGAATCTCCTATACAGAAAAAGTTTGTAGGTGAATTGTTTGATATTATTAGATTTGCAGTTCAGCTTCGTAATAGTAAGTCTGAAAAGTATGATGGGACAGAAAAAGAGTATGATAAAATCATATCTCCGGTTATGGACGAAGAAGGAGTATTCTTCACTACTGATAGTTATATTCGTGCAGATGGAACAGAGCTTCCTAAGGATGCTGATGCAAATGGAGCGTATTGCATTGCTCTAAAGGGCTTATATGATGTGTTGACAGTAAAGAAATACTGGAAGGAAGGCGAGAAGTTCGATAGGAAACTGTTGGCAATCACTAATTACAAGTGGTTTGATTTTATACAGAACAGAAGGTTCTAGTGAATGGATGATATAATATTGATATCGAATCTTAATGATTTTATATTTTGTCCTGTGTCAATATATTTTCATGGGCTTTATGGAGGGGCTGATGTACTTACGTTTCAAACAAAGTCACAGCTAAATGGAACTAAAGCTCATGAATCTGTTGATACGGGGAAATATTCAACACGAAAAGATATTGTCACAGGTTTGGATGTGTACTCGGATAAATATCGTTTGGTTGGAAAAATAGATATGTATGATTCGAGAAAAAAGATGCTCGTGGAGAGAAAGAAGCATGTTAGCAGAATCTATGATGGATATGTATTTCAGTTGTACGGACAGTATTATTCAATGATAGATATGGGATATGCTGTGGATTCATTACGAATCCACAGCATAGATGATAACAAAAATTATAATATTGATTTACCTGAAAATGATAAAGATATGAAGAATAGGTTTGAACAGTTGATTTCGGATATGAGAGCTTTTGATATGGATAAGTTTGTCCAAGAAAATTCTCAGAAATGTGCAAATTGTATATATGAAGATGCATGCGATAGGTCGGTGAGTAGAGGTGACTGAAAGTGCTGAATGCAAATGACTTTAATAAGAAACAAATTATTTTTTTGATTCCCAAGGATGGGGATAAACTTACATTTTCCAATGATAACATTGTAGTAAAAGATAAAAATGGCAAGATAAAATATCAGTCCACTTGTTACAGACTATTCATGCTTTGCATAGTTGGAAATGTATCTATAACTAGTGGGCTTATACAGCGAAGTAAGAAATTCGGGTTTTCAATATGCCTAATGACTACAAGCTTTAAGGTTTATGAAGTTATGGGAGCCAGAATGGAGGGTAATACGCTGTTAAGAACAAATCAATATAAGTATAACGGCAAGGAAATAGGTACGATGATTGAAAAGAACAAGATAGCAAATCAGTCTGTGGCCTTAAAGAAGATAAGAAATAGGAATGATTATCTAAATGAAGGAATATCAATATTGGATAATCTTGCCAATTCTTTGGATAGTGATATGGATTATTTGTGTGTTATGGGAATAGAGGGAAATGCTGCAAAAGTATATTTCCCAAGAATGTTTGATAATGTATCCTGGAATGGCAGAAAACCTCGTATAAAGAGTGATTACTTAAATGTTACACTAGATATTGGATATACTATGCTTTTTAATATCGTAGATGCGATGCTTCAGGTATATGGATTTGACACATATTATGGAGTTTTTCACAGGTGTTTTTATATGAGAAAATCACTGGTATGTGATTTAATGGAACCAATGAGACCAATCGTGGATTATGCAATAAGAAAGGCGATAAATCTAGGTCAATGTAAAATGGATGATTTTGAATTGTATGGTACCAGATGGTGTTTGAAAATGAAAAACAATGCGTCGTATATACAGTTTATCATGGCGGCAATACTTGATTATAAGGATGATATCTTCTTATATATACAAAGGTACTATAGATTTTTTATGAAAAGGAAAAGTGTGGAACAATTACCGACTTTTGAATTACATTAGAAGTGATAATGTTCAACAGGGGAGGCGTATATATGATCGTTGTGAGTTATGATATATCAGATGATAAATTGAGAATAAAATTTTCCAAATATTTATCTAGGTTTGGACATAGATTACAATATTCAGTATTTGAAATTGATAACAGTCAGCGTATAATAGATAACATAGTTACTGATATAACTAATAGATTTGAAAAAAACTTCACACAAGAGGACAGTGTCATTATATTTAAGATGTCATCGAGTTGTGAGGTGTTAAGATTTGGTTATGCCAAGAATGACGAGAAGAATTTTATAGTTATTCAGTAATGCAAACCTCAGTCTTTCTGAGGAAAAATTAAGGGGTTACTCAACAGATATGAACATAACAAACAAAAAAAGACTGTATATAGTGGTTATAAAACAAAAAAATTGTGCACAAACACCAATTTTGAGTTGAGTAACCTTAAATAATTTCTACTGTTGTAGATAGCATCATTGAAAAGCCTCATAAAAACAGATATAATGATTAACAACGGCCCATCACATCAAACAAAGAGTTGTGACGGGCTTTATCTTTAAAGAATAAAGGAGATACATAGAAAATGGCAGATTTTAAATACGAAATAGTGGAGCACATAGGAGTGATCTCGGAAAGTGCAAAGGGATGGACTAAAGAACTTAATAAGATATCGTGGAACGGTGGCACACCAAAGTATGATATCAGAGAGTGGGCACCGGAGCATGAGAAGATGGGTAAGGGTGTGACACTTACAGAAGAGGAGGCGTCTAAATTAAAGTCGTTGCTGTAGAGACAGCACGAGAAAGGACTAGGTCAATGAAGATATTTGTTGATGCTGACGCGTGTCCGGTGATTGATATAGTTGAAGACATAGCAACAAAATACAACATCCCAGTAACGCTTCTATGCGATACGAACCATGTCCTCACATCTGATTACAGTGAGGTTGTAGTAGTCGGTGCCGGAGCGGATGCGGTGGATTACAAGCTGATAAGCATTTGCCATAGAGGTGATATAGTTGTTACTCAGGATTATGGCGTGGCTGCAATGGCGCTGGGAAAAGGTGCATTTGCGATACACCAATCGGGCAAATGGTATACAAATGAGAATATCGATCAGATGCTTATGGAGAGACATTTGAATAAAAAGGCGAGAAGGGCATCAAGCAGGAATCATATCAAAGGGCCGAGGAAGAGGACAGAAGAGGATGACCAGAGATTTGCGGAGTCTTTTGAGAAACTGCTGCGAAAGGCAAATAATTTATAGATACATATGAAGGTGGAGGGGATTCGAACCCTCACCACCAATGAACCGGAAGAGGTCAGATTTTAATGGATGATAAAAATACAAACAGAACAATAGAATACTACAATACACATGCTGACAGATATTCCGAGATAACCAGAAATGCTGACATGTCGGACATATACCAGCACTTTGAGGAAAATCTCAAGCCGGGCAGCAGGATTCTTGATCTTGGCTGCGGCAGTGGTCGTGACAGCAAATATTTTCTGGACAAGGGATACAAGGTTGTATCTCTGGATGCGTCTGAGGCTATGTGCAGGAAAACTCAGGAGCTGACGGGAAAAGCGGCTGTGCATATGCGCATTGAGGACATGAACTATGAGAATGAATTTGACGCTGTGTGGGCATGTGCTTCGCTGCTCCATGTTGCCAAGAGCGATATGCACAAGATCCTTGAGAAGGCTATGAAGGCGCTAAGAGTCGGCGGGGTATTGTATGCTTCGTGGAAGTACGGCAAGAGTGAACGGACGCGGGATGATGGAAGGACATTTGCCAATTATACTGAGGCCCGGGTTTGCGATATGGTGGCGTTGGTTTCAGGCGCATCGCTTGAGGATGTATGGACGAGTCAGGATGTCAGGCTTGACAGGATAGGTCAGGGACATTTGTGGGTAAATGTTCTGGTGAAGAAGACCAGAGTTGTCATAACTGAGAAGGAATTTCTGAACATTTTCTGGAAGCAATACCAGATCATTGAGAAGGATGTCAGGATCAGTTCGGAGTATGTGGACATTCACAAGAGCAACTTCCCGACATTTTCAAGCAGATACATAAATATGTTTCTGAACATCTGCAGCAATATTGATTCTCTGATTGAGATATATTGCAAGATGGTAGAGGAGGACGATTACAGGAAGAAGTACAATATACATGACAGGCTTACTCCTGTGCTTAGGAAATTCCCGGCTATCAGGCTTGACGCAGTGAGGACGATAGACACATTTGAAGATATCGAGTTGAAGCCGTTCAGCGCATTTGTGGATGGCAGGATCGCGGATTGGTGGAATGACTATAACCTGGTAAAACATGCCAGAAGCGAGAAGAATGAGAAGACAGGGAAGTACAATTTCCAGAGCGCAAATCAGAAGAATGTGCTGACTGCCCTGGCTGCGTATTTTATCGTGTGCAACCGCATATACGAGGAGATATGCGAGATCTCGGCGACGCCGAAGAAGCTGCTCAAGTCGAAATTATTCCTGTACGTGAAGAATGGTGAGTAGATAAGGAAAGGTAATAGACCATGGTAAAACAGATAGTAAGAGATCAGATGTTTCTCAGCCAGAAGTCATCTCCGATGACGACTATGGATGCGGGGATCATAGCAGATATGCAGGACACATTAGCGGCAAATCAGGCGAGGTGCGTCGGCATGGCGGGCAACATGATCGGATATAAGAAGAGGATAATCATCGTCAGTATGGGATTTGCCAATGTTGTCATGCTGAATCCGGTACTCCTGTCAAAGTCGGGGGCTTACGAGACAGAAGAGGGATGTCTGTCTCTGGACGGCACGAGAAAGGTGACAAGGTATAGAGACATAGAAGTAGAGTTTCAGGATGCATCATTTGCAAAAAAGCGTATGAAGTTCAACGGATATATAGCCCAGATAGTGCTCCATGAGATGGATCACCTTGAGGGGCGAATAATTTAGGAGAGTTTATGGAATCAAAAGACGGAACATGGATCATGTATGGAGTTTCGGAGGATGATCCGGAGTGCCTGCACACGGTGGACGAACTTATCGGATATATAGAGGAAGTGGGATTTCTTCCTCTTTTCCGCAATGAGATACCTGGATTTTCGGTGGAAGAGCGAACCACGGAGAAGTATTGGTGGAGTGAAGACCCGCAGAGGGATCCTTGGGTGTGGCGTGAGATCATAGCCAGAAGAGGCGATATCGCATACGGCAAATTTTTCCACAATAAGGCGGGATTTATCTCAAAGAAATGGTTCCCCTATTTTGCAAATTATAGAAGAGCTGGATATGATTTCGATGCCAGATGGGATGATGAGCTTGCATCATTCAGGCAGAAGAAGATCATGGATCTGTTCATGGATGACCGGATAGACGAGGAGAGCGATGCGGAATTTGCAGCAGAAAAGCTGGATAGTATGTACAATACAGAACTTTTTTCATTCGATATAAAGAAGCTTGCCGGATTTGGCAAGGGCGGAGAGAAAGGCTTTGAGGGTACGATGACACAGCTCCAGATGCAGACCTATCTGTGTGCATGTGACTTCAGAAAACGGTTGAACAAGAAGGGCGCGGAATACGGATGGAATGTGGCTGTGTATTCCATGCCGGAGAAGCTGTGGGGATATGACCACGTGACGTCCGCATATGGTGAGAGCCCTGAGGAATCGTGGGAGAGGATAGTGAAGCATATGGATGATATCTACCCGATTGCCACAGAGAAACAGATAAAGAAAGTCTTAAAGTAGAGACGGTGTACAGAAAACTCTAATTCAAAACTTTACATCAAAAGTTTACACATAACATTACATATATCTTTACATATGTGTTTACATATGTTATTTTTATATGCAAGTCAGGTTATAAAGAATAATATGATGCATACTTGAAGAGGAGAAATGATGAACACTGTATATGATGTTATTATTGTGGGAACTGGCGCTGCAGGTTTGTTCTGTGCGTTGAATTTTCCAGAGACAAAAAAGGTCTGTATTATCACAAAAAGGCGGGCTGATGAGTCCGACTCTTTTTTGGCCCAGGGCGGCATATGTATGCTGCGGGGTGAGGAAGATTACGAAGATTATTTTGAAGACACCATGAGAGCCGGCCATTATGAGAACAATAAAAAGACAGTCGATCTTATGATCAGATCATCGAATCTTGTTATCAGAGAATTGATAAGGCTTGGAGTCAGATTTGAGAGAGATGAGAGCGGAAAGCTTGCCTTCACCAAGGAGGGAGCTCACAGCCAGCCAAGAATATTGTTCCACGAGGACATTACCGGCAAAGAGATTACATCCACTTTGCTGGAGTGCGCAAAGGAGAAATCTAATATCGAGATATATGAGTATACGACTATGCTCGACATCATCTGCAATGACAATGCCTGTGGTGGAGTGGTTATAGCTGATGAGGCGAAGAATATAAGCATACTTAGATCCAACAACGTTGTATTGGCGTGTGGTGGAATCGGAGGCATATATAAGAACTCAACGAATTTTGCCCATATAACAGGTGATGCCATAGCAATTGCCTTAAAACATGGTGTAGAGGTAGAGAATCTGAATTATGTGCAGATCCACCCGACAACACTGTTTAGCCGGAATAAGGGAAGAAGATTTTTGATATCTGAATCTGTGAGAGGCGAAGGCGCATGGCTTCTTAACAAGGCGGGCGAAAGGTTTACAGATGAACTGCAGCCTCGTGATGTAGTCAGCCATGCAATATGGAAACAGATGGCGATAGATGGAACGGAGCATGTGTGGGAAGATCTGAGACCGCTTGGAAGAGATGTGATCTTGCAGCATTTTCCACATATATACAAGCAGTGCAAGGATGAAGGATATGATGTGCTTGTTGAACCGATACCGGTTGTGCCGGCTCAGCATTACCACATGGGCGGAGTGAAGGCAGATCTCGCCGGAAGGACTTCCATGGAAGGATTGTACGCGGTAGGAGAAGCCGGATGTAATGGAGTGCATGGCAGAAACAGACTGGCAAGCAATTCATTACTTGAGTCGCTTGTATTTGCACAGAGGGCAGCAGATGATATCATGTTCAGCAGAGAGCACAGAGGCTGTGGAGAAGACAACATAGATCTGTCTGAATATGAAGATATAGATGGTTTGTTTAGAGAATATAAGAATATAGTTTTGACAGAAACGGAAAGAAGAGGCTGAGAATGAATCAGATAACAATGAAATTGAATGCGGACAAGCTTATAATGATGGCTTTACAGGAGGATATCACAAGTGAGGATGTATCCACAAATGCGGTGATGCCAAAGGCACAGAAAGGAAAAGTAGACCTAATATGCAAGCAGGATGGAATCATTGCAGGACTTGATGTATATGCAAGAGTATTTACCCTCTTAGATGACAGCACTGAGGTTGAGTTCTTCTGCAAAGATGGCGATGAGGTGAAGGTTGGACAGCTTATGGGAATTGTGACTGGTGATATCAGGGTTCTTCTCTCTGGCGAGAGGGTTGCGCTTAATTATCTCCAGCGTATGAGTGGTATAGCTACGTATACCCATGAGGTTGCAGAACTTCTTAAAGGAAGCAAGACTACTCTGCTGGATACCAGAAAGACCACACCTAATTGCCGTATATTTGAGAAGTATGCAGTCAGAGTCGGCGGAGGCAGCAATCACAGATACAATTTGTCGGATGGAGTATTGCTTAAGGATAATCATATAGGCGCTGCGGGAAGTATAACCAATGCAGTGAGAATGGCAAAGGAGTATGCACCATTTGTCCGCAAGATAGAGGTTGAAGTTGAGACACTGGATCAGGTAAAAGAGGCTGTTGAAGCGGGAGCCGATATCATTATGCTTGACAATATGACAACGGATCAGATGAGGGCTGCGATTGATTTGATCGATGGACGTGCGGAGACAGAATGTTCAGGCAATGTTACAAAAGAGAACATAGAGAGCCTGATATCATTGGGAGTGGATTATATATCAAGCGGTGCGCTTACACACAGCTCACCTATAATGGATATATCGATGAAAAATCTTCATGCGGAGGGATAAAGTGAAGGCAAAAGAGAGAAGGGAAAGGATACTTGACATTGTGAAGAATTCAGATGTCCCTGTTCCGGCAAATAAGCTTGCGTCAGAATTTGAAGTCAGCAGACAGATAATAGTGCAGGATATTGCAGTGATCAGGGCGGCTGATGATGGCATAATTGCAACTAACAGGGGTTATATATACAAGAATGAATCAAAATGTCAGAGAGAGTTTAAAGTAAAACACGGTTATGACAGGACTGAGGAAGAACTCACGATCATAGTTGATTATGGCGGTGTTGTAAAGAATGTAAGTATAAGTCATACGGTGTACAATCGTGTTACTGCAAAGATGAATATTGCTTCCAGATACGACGTGGCAAAATTTATGAAAAAATTGGAAAACAGCCAGTCGTCCCTGCTTGGAAATGCTACGAACGGATATCATTACCATCTGATAGAGGCTCCAAGTGAAGAGATCCTGGACAACATAGAGCAGAAGCTCGATGAGACAGGCTTCCTTGTTCCGTGGCAGGAGTGGGAGAAATAATACAAAATGATTTGGAGAGAATAAAATGACGATAAAAGAGATACAGGAAGAGATAATCAGACTGAAGAAAGAGAAAGATTTCTGCATACTGGCACATGCTTATCAGGGACATGAGATTCTTGAAGTTGCAGATTATATGGGAGATTCATATGGACTTAGCGTAGAGGCGAGCAAGGATTCCCGCAAAAATATAATAATGTGTGGTGTGCGTTTTATGGCGGAGACATGTAAGATATTGTCCCCTGATAAGAATGTGTACCTGCCTAATCCTGAAGCCGGATGTCCGATGGCTGAGCAGATGAACCTTGAAACGCTGGATGAGATGAAGAAGAAGTATCCGGGATATGCGGTTGTCGCCTATATAAATACGACATCTGAATTGAAAACTGCCTGTGATGTATGTGTGACATCCTCATCAGCAGTGCAGATCTGCAGCAAGCTTGATAATGACAAGATTCTTTTTATTCCAGATCCGAATCTTGGAAACTATGTTCAAAAGCAGATGCCGGAAAAGGAATTTGCATTTTTTAACGGCGGATGTCCTAGACATCTTGCGGTTACCCTAGATGATGCTTTGAAGGCAAAAGAGTTACATCCACATGCGGAACTTCTTGTCCATCCTGAGTGCAGGCCGGATGTAGTTGCAGAGGCTGATTATGTAGGTTCAACCACAGGAATTATGGCATATGCCAGAAAGTCAGAGAAAAAAGAATTTATCATCGGTACAGAGCACAGTATTGTGGAGCATCTTCAGTATGAGTGCCCTGACAAAATGTTCTATCCAATTTCTTCAAAGCTGATGTGCCATAATATGAAGCTTACTACCCTGGTTGACATATTGAATGTATTAAAGGGCACAGGTGGCGAAGAGATAGTCCTTTCTGATGAGGTGATGGAGGGAGCTTCCCGCTGCATCAACAGAATGATCGCGCTTGGATAACGAGGTGTGGATTATTATCCAGAGCAGTGGGACATATCCATGATCGATGAGGATATGGACAATATCGTAGAGCTTGGATGCAATGTCATCCGTATAGCGGAGTTTGCATGGCATATCATGGAGAAGACGGAGGGGCAGTATGACTTTTCGTTCTTCGATCATGTCATCAGCAAGGCAAAGGAGAAGGGGCTTCATGTGATACTTGGAACCCCGACAGCGACTATTGCTTAATTATATAAAATACGGTTGCTTATTAGTTCATTAAGCGACCGTATTTTTTTGTACCTGTGTTATAATGTTATAAAAGTGTATAATATTATTTGCAAATTATGATCAGCCAGACTGGCTGGAGTATAGGAGGACATGATGGGTATTGTTGAATTAAAAAATGATAAGATCGCTATAAAGGTGAATACTCACGGCGCTGAGCTTGTGAGCCTGAAGAGTATCGAGACAGACAGAGAATACATGTGGTGCGGTGATGCTGAGTATTGGGGAAGAGTTTCTCCTGTGCTGTTTCCATTTGTGGGAAAGCTTGAAGGACAGCGTTACAGACATAACGGGGTGGTTTATGAGAATATACCTCAGCACGGATTTGCAAGGGACAGCGAGTTTGTAGTGGGTGGCCAGACTGGTGATACACTGCTGTTTGTGCTTGAGAAGAATGATACATGGCAGAAGAGCTATCCGTTTGATTTCAGTCTTTGTATAGGATACAGACTTGAAGGTTCATCTGTACATGTTATGTGGACCGTTGTGAATGAGGGAACTGACACGATTCATTTTTCTATCGGTGCCCATCCTGCATTTGCATGTGAGGGAGGCATCGGCGGTTATTCTCTGGATATGCACACAGGTAAGAACGAGATTGAATGTGGTCTTTTGACAGCAAATGGAGTTCTTGGAGATAGAACAGTTACGCACAGACTGACAGATGGAGTCTTAAAGCTGCGTGATGAGATGTTTGATGAGGATGCCCTGATCATGGATGGTAAGGGTATAAATACGATTACATTAAGGAACTCATCTGATGCGCCGGTTTTGCAGTTGAGATTTGATGTGCCGCAGATAGGCATATGGTCTCCTGCAAAGAAACATGCGCCATTTGTCTGCATAGAGCCTTGGTTTGGCAGGTGTGACCGCGAGGGATATGACGGAGATCTGGCGGACCGTGAGTATTCAAACAGTCTTGAGGCTGGCCATTCGTTCAGCAAGGAGTATGTCATCGACATACTATAATGGAAAACATATCATGTGTCAGATTAAGATATAGCAGAATATAATTTGTAAGCAGGGCGGGACATCCCATTGGTGAGATGTCCCGCCCTGCTTGTTATGTTTCATATACATTAATGTAAAACCTATGTAAAAGGTGCCTGACTCCATTGTTGTTCCTTTTTGTAGAGTGCTGAAAATACTACTTGACATATAATACTATGTGACGTATAGTATACTGCGTAAGGAGGTATAGCGATGGATATACAATTGAAGAGAGGGATGCTCGATGTGTGTGTGCTTGCGGCCATCAAGGACGAGGATTCCTATGGATATCAGATCATCAAAGATATGAAGCCGTATGTGACGATATCAGAGTCCACACTCTATCCTATCCTCAGAAGACTTGAGGCGGGGTCGCTGCTCACGGTTCATTCCGTGGAGCACAACGGAAGACTCAGAAAGTATTATCATATTACGGATGCCGGAAGAGCCAGGATAGAAGAGTTCAAGGAAGAGTGGAAGGAACTGGAATCCATATACAGATTTATTGTGAAGGAGGAAGTCAGAGATGAACAAACAGGAATATCTTGAGTCGATAAGAAGCAGGATCAGTGCGATGCCGGCTGATGATGTGAACAGGTTTATGGATTACTATAGCGAGATGATAGATGACCGCGTGGAGGATGGCCTTTCCGAGGAGGAGGCTGTGGCAGATATGGGATCACCTGATGCAGCAGTGGAGCAGATACTTGAAGATATGCCGCTTACAAAGCTTGTGAAGGAGAAGATCAAGCCAAAGCACGAGCTCAAGGCATGGGAGGTCGTACTCATAGTACTTGGTTCTCCGGTGTGGATACCACTTCTCATTACAGCGGCGGTATTGTTGCTCACACTGTGGATAGTTGCATTTGCACTTCTTATATCATTCTATGCGGTGGTGCTCAGCTTTGTGGTTGCGGGAATAGGCGGATTGATATGTACCATACCTCTGTTCGTGGCCCACAGCCCTTACACAGCAGTTCTAATGCTCGGAGCAGCACTCATAGGAGTTGGTATAGCGATATTGTTTGTTGTATCGGTTAAGCCTGTTACGGTTGGTATATTTAAGGTCTGCAAGGCCAGTGTGAATGGAATAAAGAGAATGTTTGTAAAGGAGAAATAGTCATGAGTAGAACAAAGAAAGCTGTTATTGTTGCATCGGTCATGATCGTGGCAGGCATTATCACTGTGATCTCAGCACTTGCTGTAAATGGATTCAGATGGCCGAATGTGACAGTTAATCTGGCCCACATGACATCGGAGCCGGTGAACTACGTAAAGAAGACTGTTGATATAAAAGATAAATTCACTGCAATTGATGTAAAAAGCGCATCAGATGTGGATGTTTCCGTGAAGAAGGCGAGTGGAGATACAAGTTATGTGGAGTATTATGACTGCGAGAATCTGACGCATCATGTAGATATATCAGATGGCGTGCTCAGGATAACCGCAGATGACAGTAGAAACGCGGCATTTAACATTTCCATTGGTATGTACTCTGGAGCATGGCCGTCCGTGACGGTGTATCTGGCCGGCACGGAGTACGATGATCTGAAGATCGTGACCAGCAGCGGTGACGTGGATATGGAATATTATCTGGCAATAGGCAATATCGATATAGAGGCCGCCAGCGGCGATGTGATCGTAAAGGGGGTAAATGCAGATGCTCTGACAGTGGCGACCAGCAGTGGTGACATTAAGCTTGACAGTGTATCGTCAAAGGATACAAGAATATCAGCAAACAGTGGTGACGTAAGTCTTGGTGATGTGGTGATGGATAATATTGATCTGAAGACCTCCAGTGGCAATATCACATCTGGCAGTATAAAGGCAAAATGTATAAACGGTCGTGCGTCAAGTGGTGACGTAATGATTAGAGAATGTGATGCTTCTGAGATCAATGTCGTGACAACCAGTGGGGATGTATCGATCGGCATTGGCTCAGAGATGAAGTATGAATACAATACAAAGACATCCAGCGGTGATGTAAATGTACCGGACTCGGTTGAGGGAGCAGATGGAAAGTGCAATATCGAGACTAGTAGCGGAGATATTGATGTCACACAGTAAGTCGTAACTGAATACATTTGAAAATTGGTTCAAGGCAGGTCTTCTGAAATGGAATGACCTGCCTTGAGTTGTATTTAGGCTAAATTAAAGTTAATTAATGAAATAAAATGTCGGTAAAGGCCTCTGCTTATTGTGGATTCACGCTAAAAATGGTATCTTTAATATGTATATATATTTATACGGAAGAAAATATCAGGGAGAGTAAAGGATGAGTGCATTTGCATTGAGACTTGCAGTATTACCTTCGGTGTTACTGCTGTTATTTGTAGTCAGAAGAAATAAGAATAGCAGGGATCCAATGAGCCTGCTAGTATGGCTTGCGGTTCTGGGAGCTGTCAGCACGATACCGGCAGTAGTCGTGGAGCTGGTTGGGGGCGTATTGTTATACTACATGGGATTGGAATCCGGAACGGCGGTTTATGAGCTGGTCAACTGCTTCTTTATAGTGGCGATGATCGAGGAACTGGGCAAATTCCTTGGAATGTTAATACTTACATGGAAAAATAAGAACTTTGACCACAGCTATGACGGCGTTATATATGGCGTGTGCTCGTCGCTCGGATTTGCAACACTGGAGAATATCCTGTATGTATTCCAGGGTGGAATAGGACTCGGAATCCTGAGGGCTGTGACAGCAATCCCACTTCACTGCTCATGCGGCGTTATCATGGGATATTTCTACTCAAAGGCGAGAGAGAATGCGAACAAGGGCGAGGGTGCCGCAGGCAATATGCTGATAGCGTATTTTAGCACCATGGGAATACACGGACTGTATGATTTTGTGTTGTCGATTGATGACACCAGCGTGATCCTGTGCATACTGGTTCTGATCCTGTCGGTGGTTCTGATGTTCCTGCTCATATCCCATGCGGCAAAGAACGATCATATCATAGCGGTAAATCCTATATGGGTGAATCCGTATAACTTCAGATATATACCTATGTGTGGATATAATCAGCCAAATATGTACGGACAGAACATGCAGTACAATCAGCCAAATGTATATGGCAAGTGGCAGAACACCTTCCAGCCAAATGCATACGGCCAGGCGAATCAGTACAATAATCAGCAGAGTGGCTATGGCCGGCAGCCTCGGTATGGTCAGCAGAGTGGCTATGGCCAGCAGCCTCGGTATGGTCAGCAGAATGGTTACGGTCAGCGGCCGGGGCAGTACAACCAGCCGGGCAGCTATACTCAACAGCCAGGACAGTACAATCAGCCGTCAAGTGGCTATGGTCAGCCACAGCGGTACGATCAGCAGAATGGCTACAGCCAGCAGACCCAGTATGGCCGGCAGTCACAGCAGAATAATCAGTATAGCGGCTACGGTCAGCAGCCACATTACGGTCAGTCATCACAGTATGATCCGCAGAACACATACAGACAGTAATAAAATATTTATATAGAGGAGAACAGGCAAATGTTATTGATAAAGAATGGAAGAGTCATTGATCCGGTCACCCATACAGACGAGGTCATGGATGTGCTCATCGACGGCAATCATATAGTTAAGACAGGATACGATCTGGAGGCAGAGGGTGCGGAGGTCATCGATGCAGATGGACTTGTAGTTGCACCGGGACTGGTAGACACACATGTACACTTCCGCGATCCGGGATTTACGTACAAGGAAGACATCGAGACAGGTGCTGCCGCCGCTGCAAGAGGAGGCTTCACGATGGTGGTATGTATGGCGAATACAAAGCCGGCGGTGGATAACCTTGAGACTCTCAAGTATATACAGGATAAAGGTGCAAAGACCGGAATACATGTAGTTCAGACAGCCACAGTCACAAAGGGCCTTGCTGGCAAGGAACTCGTGGACATGGACAGTCTTGCGGCTGCAGGTGCAGCAGGATTTACCGATGACGGAATCCCAATCATGGATGAGAAGCTTCTTCTTGAGGCTATGGAGAAGGCAAGGGATCTTGATCTTCCGGTGAGTCTTCATGAAGAGGATCCGCTGTTCATTGTACAGCCGGGAGTGAATCAAGGAAAAGTATCAGAAAAGCTTGGATACGGCGGTGCATCCCGCACAGCGGAGGATATTATGGTTGCAAGGGACTGCGTCCTTGCACTTCACACAGGTGCATCAGTGTGCATACAGCATATAAGCTCAGGCAATTCCGTGGATATAGTGAGAACTGCAAAGAAGCTTGGAGCGGACGTACATGCGGAGGCAACTCCACATCATTTCACCCTTATAGAGGATGCTGTGCTGAAGTACGGAACCATGGCGCGTATGAATCCTCCACTCAGAACCGAGAAAGACAGAAGACAGATCATAGAGGGAATACAGGATGGCACAATAGATATGATAGTGACGGATCACGCCCCGCACAGCAGTGAGGAGAAGGCGAGACCGCTTGACAAGGCGCCAAGTGGAATAACAGGGCTTGAGACATCTCTTGCCCTTGGAATATATTCCCTTGTACAGCCTGGATATATCTCACTCATGAAGCTCATGGAACTAATGAGCAGGAATCCTGCAGAATTTTACCGCATGGAACCGGGCAAGATAGCAGAGGGAGCTCCTGCGGATATAGTCATATTTGGCGAGAATGAGCAGTGGACAGTGAACAGCTTTGCGTCAAAGGCATCCAACAGTCCATTTGCCGGATGGACTCTCCCGGGAAGGGTTCACTATACAATCTGTGGCGGAAATATCGTGTATGACGCAGAAAAGTACGATGCTGAACATGATGTGTAAGATGCGGGCAGCAGGATATAAAATGTAAGATATGAGAAGATCATAACAGAGATGGGACATATAGATATGGACAAGATAAGACGACATTATACATTCAGAGGAAGAGTGCAGGGAGTTGGCTTCAGATACAGGGCGAGCTATGCTGCATCCATGTACGGAGTCACCGGCTGGGTGTGCAACAGATATGATGATTCTGTTGAGATGGAGGCTCAGGGGCTGCCTGAGGCTATAGACAAGGTGATAGCAGTTCTCAGAAATGACAGATATATATTTATAGAGGATATGGATGTCAGGGAGATACCTCTGGAGAATGACAGCGGATTTCATGTGAGATCAAGCTGGTAACGCGCGTAGATAATAAGGAGAGTGGACATATGGTAAAGATAGATTTGATAACGGGCTTTCTGGGCTCAGGCAAGACGACATTTATTAAGAAGTATGTGAGCTACCTTGTTGGCAAAGGATATAATGTCGGAATCCTTGAAAATGATTATGGTGCAGTCAACGTGGACATGATGCTTCTTCAGGATGTGATGGGCGAGAACTGTCATGCTGAGATGGTGGCAGGTGGCTGCGGCGAGGACTGTCACAAGAGAAGGTTCAAGACAAAGCTCATAGCTATGGGGATGAGCGGCTATGACAGAGTCATTGTTGAGCCGTCCGGAATATTTGATGTGGATGAATTCTTTGACGTCCTCCACGAGGAGCCACTTGACAGATGGTATGAGGTGGGAAGCATCATTTCCATAGTCGATGCCGGACTTGACCGGGACATGAGCAGACAGTCCAGATATGTGCTTGCGTCTGAGGTTGCGAACTGTGGAACTCTGGTGATGAGCAAGGTTCAGGATGCATCGGAGGATGAGAAGAGGAGCACAATAGAATATATCAATGAAGTGCTCACCGAATTCCAGTGTAAGCGTCAGTTCGGCGATGATGTTCTGGAGAAGAACTGGGATGATTTCACGGATGATGACTTTGAAGGTTTTATGTCAACCGGATACAAATTAAACGACTATGTAAAATTATGGTTCAAACAAAGTGATGTGTTTAACTCGGTATATATCATGAATAAGGTCATGCCTCAGGAGCGGCTTGAGACGATAGTCAGGGATATATTTGCGGATAAGGAATGCGGAGATGTCTTTAGAATCAAGGGTTTTCTCCCTGTAAATGACACCGGATGGATAGAGCTCAACGCCACGGTAAAAAAGACCGAGGTGAGACCTATAGAGAACGGGCAGGAGATCATAATTGTGATCGGTTCGAATTTGGTGGAGGACAAAATAAAACGGTACTTTGAGTAAAGAGGCTGATGGACAGGAGCGGATTTTCATGACAGACAGGGCTAAGAAATTGAACAGAGAAGAGAAGCTTCAACTTCAGGCTGAAAAGCTGAAAGAACAGGCACAGATAGATCTTGAGGGATACGTTATGTGTCGTTCTGCACTCAGGGCGACCAGAACGGATCTTCATGAGGAGTCGGAACGGTATGACAGACTTAGGGAAGAATATGAAGAGCTGAAGAACAGACGCGCACCGTACAAGGTGCTGTTCTATAAACGCAGAAGGATCAGAAAGTGTAAAAAGCACATAAAGGAGCTGGGAAGGGCAAAGAAACGTCTGCGCAAACAGATGAAGGAACATCGTGAGGGTGTCAGACGAAGAACTGCTACCAACACATTTGCATTTGTTGCAGCGCTTGCGATGTTCGCCATGATGGCGTGGAGGATATGGCAGCTCGCACAGGGTGTGTACTATATGGCATTTTACAGAAATGGTGAGGCCCTTGAGATAACGGCTGTTGCTGTGCTCAGGCAGCTTCTGCTTGTGGCGTGCATCGTATATGGCCTTGTGGTTGTATGGCAGTCACTGCAGGTGTGGGGCATGAAGCGGGAAGGCTGGAATGGTGTAATAAGAATTAAGGTGAAACAGAAGGCCTACTGGATTATGATGATAGGCGTACCGCTTCAGATAGTCAGCCATGGAGATATGCTGACAAATGCCATGATGCTTATAACGATTATCAGTCAGATGGTCATGGCGGCACTTTTGTCGACGGTCCAGTCGAGAAGGATACTTGTGAAGATATTTGCATGGTGCTATGTCGGGGGAATCTGCGTGATATGGCTGTATGGCGGAGTGTACTGCAGAAACTTCGAGATATCGGGAAATGATTCCGGAACCAGCACCTATGCGGTTGACAACAAGTCGAATTTTTCGCAGATATGGGAGATGTCGACTGAACCGGAATTCTATCATATGGGTATGTATGCCCAGAACAGGGATACCGATTATGGCATGATGATCATTCCGGGACTTGCGTATGCTGATACGATAGGCAGTGAGTCGAGGAAGATAGAGAACTGCACGTCCATGACGCCACAGGGGCTGGCAGTTACGAAGGAGTATACATTTGTCAGTGCTTACTGCAAGACGAAGAAACACAAATCTGTGATATTTGTTCTTGATACACAGACCGGGCAATATATTAAAACACTGGTTCTCAAGGACACGACACATGCCGGAGGACTTGCGTATGATACGAAGAATAATGTGCTGTGGGTTTCCTCGTACATGATCGATGAGGATGAGGACAGGAGCAGGAAGGCATCCATATCATGTCTTACGCTGGACTCCATAGAGAAATACGATGTGGCTCAGGGAAAGCCGATAAAATACAGAAACACATGTAGCGTCATGTTCCCTGCAACGTCATTTATCACGATATATGACGGACATATATATGCGGGCTACTGGCGAAAGGATAAGAACAGCTACAGCATGGCAGCCAGCTACGAGATCGTAAATGGCGGCACCGCCATATCCTCGGAGGAGGACGAGGCTTTCTATATACCAGGAAGGGTGCAGGGGCTTCAGGTGTACAAAAATGAGATAATATTCTCTATATCCTATGGTATAGATGAATCCAGGATAGAGGTATACGATACAGATACAGGCAAGCTGTCCAGTGTGAATTACGGAACAGAGACACCGAGACAGGTGGTTAAGCTCCCGCAGAAGCTGGAGCAGATATATTCGTATAATGGCAAATTATACTGCCTGTTCGAGTCTGCAAGTTTTGCCTACAGGCTGACAGCACCGGTGTGTATGGACAGGATCGTGGGGCTTGATGAGATGGCACTTGTAGAGTAGCTCAAAGTGGTTCAAGGTGAAAAAATGGAGGGTTTGGGATGAACGAACAGAATATTAACAATGGAATGAATGGAGGCCCGGGGATGCCCCCGCCGCAAGGGTATATGAACATGAATGGAGGCCCGGGGATGCCCCCGCCGCCACCTCAGGGTTATATGAATATGAATGCCAGACCGCCGCAGAGGAGAAATCCTGCGGTGTCTCCGAACAGATTCAGGATGTTTGGTATTCCGGTACTGGTATATGCGATCATATGTGCGGCATGTCTGTACAGCAACTGGTCGAGTATATTGTCGGCTGTGCTTTCGATAGTATCAATAGTGTTTATCAGTACATGCATGGTACGATATGAGAAGAACATTGGTGCAGACCGTGAGGCCATGACCACTGGAGCTGCGTTGTCGAAACAGAGTATACTGATCCCATATTATATTCTTGTGTTCATGATGTCGGTTGCCCTGAGTCTCACAGACGAGGGATATATCATATTTGGATGTAATGTGGGAATAATCGTTACAGAGATGTATGCGGTTATGACATACTTCAATGACACTGAAAAGCATGGGATATTCAAGGGAATATTCTCATTTTTCGAGATGTTCTTTGGATCGATAGGGTATGTAAACATGCCATTTGCCGATAGAAAGGCGGAGCGTGAGATAACCGGCAAAAAGAGAAATTCCAAGCTGATGTACATACTTCTTGGATGTGTGATAGCACTTCCGATACTGGTGATCGTGCTCAATCTGCTGTCTTCGGCAGATCCTGTGTTTGCAAAGGTCATAAAGGACATATTTGGCAAACTGTTCTTCTCGTGGGATATAGTGAAGATAGTTCTGTTTGCCGCTGTGATATTCCTGTTTGTATATGGATTTATTGTCAAGGCGGGCCGCAGAGATCTCGGTGCAAATGCTCCGAAGGAGGGGCAGTACAATGCAGTGACAGGTATAACTATAACGATAGTGCTCACAGCTTTTTATCTGATATTTGCCGTTGTTCAGATAGTGTATCTGTTCATGAACAGTGCAGGACTTCCGGACGATATGACATACGCAGAGTATGCAAGACAGGGCTTCTTCCAGCTGCTCTTTGTAGCGGTTGTAAATGTGTGTATGGTGCTGATATTTAGTGCTATATTCAGAAAGAGTCTGGTGCTCAACGTGTCACTGCTCATGATGTGCATATGTACATATATAATGATTGCCTCATCAGCTGTGAGGCTGTCCATGTACATTGCGGAATATGATCTTACATACCTCAGAATAAATACCATATGGGCGCTGATAGTCACGTCTATAGTGATGCTCGGTGTTATCATAAGCCTGTTCTGGAGAAATATGCCGCTGTTTAGATACATATTTATGACGGTTTTGGTGATGTTCACGCTGTATGCATTTATCAGACCTGGCGCAGTGATAACGAGGTACAATATCAGTCAGGCGCACAGTGGAAAGAAGATAGATCTTGAGTATGTGATGGATATAGGTAATGACGGAGTTCCATATCTGATCGATTATTTCAGGACAAAAGACATTACGCCCGAAATGGTCATGGAGGAAGTGATGTCGAAATATAGCGAGGACACCTACTACTGGAGAGACGACACGGTGGGAGAGAGGCTTGAGAAGATGCTTGAGGAGAATGATGACAAGGGCTATATCAGAAGCTTTAACTTCTCCAGATACAGAGCTTCAAAGACTATAGAGGATTATATAAAGTAGTGTAATATAGAATTATAGATCATAATAAAGAAAGCCCCAGTCTCCGGTGCAAATAAACCGGAGACTGGGGCTTTTCGCCATGTTAAATATTAGTCGTCATCTTCAGGAACATAATGTCTTGATGTGTAATACTCAAATATATCCTCGGACTTGTCGTATGGGAGGAACTGGGATCTCTCTCTTACAACCCACTCGTCTCCGTTGTGGAGAACTTCACCGAATACATAGCAGTTGTTGTGCTTGGCATCCTCACATGCCTTGAATATTGCGTCCTCACGTACATATACCTTTTCGGTATGCTTACATTTGATCAGTGCAAATACGTTGTCCACCTCTGCCAGGCATTGCTTGTGAAGGTTGCCGTTGTAGATGTAGAGGAAGAGGATGATTCGTCCAACGTTCTCACCTCTGTCGAGGTAGATGCGCATCTCCTCGTCGATACCTTCCTTCTGTCCTGTTCTGTCATCGCCCTTCAGGACTACAGAATCGCTTCTGCTGTACTTGTGACCCCAGAATACCAGTTCGGGATCAGAGCCGTCATTGTGCTCAACGATCGCTGCAAGGTTGAGGTCATATGTGTCCTCGGATGTAGCGCTCATGATATTGTCTATGGCAATCTTAATCTTTTTCTTGAGGTCGACTTTCTTGGCATCCCAGCCAATGCCGACCGTAAGTTTATTATCACCTTTTACAACATATTCGTTCATATTAAAAACCCCCTTAGATTACAAGAAGAATAATAATGTGTCTATGAAGAATGTAGGTACAAGAATAGAAACTGACCATACGAGGTAGCCTACAAATGAAGGCATCTTGATACCATTTTCTTCGGCTATTGAACGTACCATAAAGTTAGGTGCGTTTCCTATATAAGTGTTGGCTCCCATGAATACGGCACCGCAGGAGATAGCCATCAGCATGACCTGAGGAACTACACCCATAGCAGTGCTTATACCCTCTGTAAATCCACTTGAAGCAGCGGTGGTGAAGAATACAAGGTAGGTAGGTGTATTGTCAAGGAAGCTTGATAAAAGTCCTGTCGTCCAGAAGAACTGTGCCGGATGTGTAAGTCCGAGCTCAGAACCACGTGCCTTGAGGATTAGGAGTGCAGGGATCATAGTGATGAAGATACCTATGAACAGTATGGCAACCTCCTGTATAGCATCCCATGTAAAGTTGTTGGCCTTACGGACTTTCTTGTTCGTTGTCTTGAATGAGAGGAAAGCCGCTGCTAGCATGATCACAATCTCGATGATAGCAGCCCATGAGAGTGTTACGCCCTCACAGAAATTGATACCCTTTGCAAATGCAGGGAACTTCATAGGAAGAACTCCGCTGAGTATAACTGCACCTACGATCATTATAAGGAATATAATGTTGTGAGCACCTTTAAGTTTGACTGGCTTTTTCGTATCTGCATCGAATACCGGCTTCTGTCTGCCGTCTGCGATATCCTTCTTGTATGCTCTTGTGTCGAGAAAGAAGAATACAGTCAGCAGGATGATGAGATTGACAACCATGACCTTTGCAAGTCTGAGACTCCAGAAGAAGTCAACACCATTCATGAATCCCATCAGAAGTGGAGGATCACCGACAGGGGTGAGACAGCCACCAATATTTGAAACGAGGAAGATGAAGAATACAATGATCTGAACCTTTCTTCGTCTCCATTTATTTGCCTTTATGATAGGTCTGATCATCAGCATACTTGCACCGGTAGTACCGATCCAGCTTGACAGCAGAGTACCTATCAGTAGAAGCAGAACATTGAGTTTCGGTGTTCCCACCAGGTCGCCTTCAAGAGATATATTGCCTGCCACACAGAACAGGGCAAAAAGCAATACAATGAAGGTGAGATAGTCACCGATCATTACCTCGAGCAATTGTTCGCCCATCGTACCAAAGCCATGTAATATGGCAAATGGAATTAAAAATAAAAGAGACCAGCCTGCAACAGCCCACTGTTTGTGCTTTTCCCACCACTCACCGGCGATAAGGGGCATAACAGCTATGCACAGAAGCATACACACAAATGGTATACACCATGTAAGTGGAAGCGTAGCACCGAGTGTTTCAGTACCGGATTCGCTGTCTGCCGCCAGGGCACTTACCTGTGACAGCCCAAGAACTGAGATGACTGTGCCGAGACCTAGAAATAACCTGTTTTTCATCGTTTTTGCCTCCTATTAATTATAATTGAAAAACCTTATCTATGCTAACAAATATATGGTAAAAATTCAACGAAAAAAATCGAAACTTAACCATTTATTTTCCAGAACAAAAAAATAATAAGTATAGCCCAAATGATGGATCTGTGATAGAATGAAAAAGGTTGAAAAATGCAATACTATGGCCTTAGGGCAGAACAGAGGTAATTGATATATTATGGAACATCAATGGTCAAAGGCATACAAACCAAAGAGAAAACTTTACGTGCTGAGGTCCAGAGAGTCAGAGGGGTTTGACGATTTTTGTCAGGAGAATGGCTATGACTGGTACAAGTGCTTTAGCAACATATACAGGCCGCTGGCAAACAGGGCTTTGTTTTATATGCCTGAGAAGATGATGGACGCCGGATATTCGCGTTTGTGTGGAGGAGTGGAGATAGGATACAGTGATATGGAGGTGGTTCCTCAGAACTGCGTGAGCATCACGGTTCCGGGATTCGACGTTGTGGATATAAAGGGATTTGATATATCTCTGATAGAGGATATACCGAGACTCATGACCATGGCGTATTCATATGCCAAGTTGTATATAGAGACGGAGAAGCTGCACATTGTTTCTAACCACAAGCTTCCATATATATGTTACATGGAGAGCGCAGACAGTCTGTGCGTGGAGATTCCGGTATGGTCCAAGAAGACCAAGACGGAGGAGATGCTGACTCTTGACAACATGAGTAAGAGAGATCTCTATGAGATAGCATACAGGGAGCCTGCCACCGGACATTACAACTGGACATGGCTCAAGGAGAAGCTTGAGCAGTGTGAATATATAGGACTGGATCAGTTTATATTTGCCAGATTCGACATAAAGGGCTTCAGGCTCATCAACAACGTTATGGGCCGTGAGGTGGCGAAGGATCTGTTCAGATATATATGTGACGCTATGACCAAGCAGGACTGGATATTGTACTCTGCAAAGTGTGAGAGTGACGATTTTGCCATGATTATAAAGTATATGCCGGAGGATGAGATAATGAACCGGCTATATACATTCTTTGAGGAGATAGGACAGCTTCCGTCGAACAGGAAGTATAAGATATTCTATAGCTGTGGTATCGTATTCTATGATGAATTCGAGAAAATCAACATGTCAATGCGCATTGAGGACATGGCGCAGATGGCACACCTCCAGTGTATCAAGACCAATGTAAATGAGATCAAGATATACACATCGGAGATGAAGAAGGAATACATCATGGCACAGCAGTACAAGCTGGAGCTTCCGGATGCCATAGAGAATGAGGATCTCATGGTATATCTTCAGCCGAAGTACAATCCACAGAACGACACCCTGACCGGTGCTGAGGCTCTGATAAGATGGTTCTACAAGGGCGGAGATATTCTCTCGCCGAAGTATTTCGTGCCGCAGTTTGAGACTGACGGAACTATAGACATCATAGACAGATATGTGCTGAGACAGGTGTGCAAGAAGTTCAAGGAGTGGAAGGAGCTTGGCTACCCGCTCTACCCGATATCCTGTAACCTCTCGAGACACCAGATATCGAGACCGGATCTTATATATATACTGTGTGATATAGTCGATGAATACGGAGTGGATCACTCGCTTATAGACTTTGAGATAACTGAGAGTGCAGATTTCGCTGACGTGCAGTATCTGATAAAGGTGCTCAAGGATCTGAAGGCTGAGGGCTTCAAGATATCCATGGACGATTTTGGAACAGGATACTCCAGTATGGCACTTCTTAAGGATATGCCGCTGGATATAATCAAGATAGACAAGAGCTTTATTGACGGAATAGCCACCGGCGAGCCGAACAACAAGGACATGCTCATGACACAGGATATCCTTACCATGTCAAGGCATCTGGGAATCAGAAGTCTTGCGGAGGGTGTTGAGACATTTGAGCAGAAGGAATACCTGAGAGAGTGGGGATGCCACTACATTCAGGGTTATTACTACAGCAAGCCTATACCTATCACGGGATATGAATATCTTCTCAAGAAGATAATGCTGGGACAGAGCTAGCCGGATAATGATGCTATATAGCGACATATAGAGAATATACAGAAGAGTATAAGAGGATTGATATATGAATGTATCGATCCTCTTTTTCTATTTATATTGGACCTTAACAGGATGTAATCTCAATAATGTAATGTATATAATTTACAAGTCTTGTATATATAATCAACAACCTACTAAAAAAATAATTAAGAATCATTCCCAATAGGGGTTGACTTTGATCAAAAAATAGGTATAATAAGACATAGTTGATAAATAAACATCAACAAAGAAGACAGAATATATTTTAACAATCAATGATGGATATTGATTAGATTATTTAAAAGAGAAAAGGAGAATTAAGTTATGGCAAAGTTTGTATGTACAGTATGCGGTTATATCTATGAGGGAGAGCAGGCACCAGCAGAGTGTCCTATCTGTCACGCAGGAGCAGATAAGTTCAAGAAGGTAGAGGGAGAGCTCACACTTGCAGCAGAGCATGAGTTTGGCGTATATGCTGAGACAGTTAAGAACAATCCAGAGATAAGCGATGAGGACAAGAAGTATATCTACGAGCAGCTCAAGGCTAACTTCGAGGGAGAGTGCTCAGAGGTTGGAATGTATCTCTGCATGGCTCGTGTAGCACATCGCGAGGGCTATCCTGAGATCGGTCTCTACTGGGAGAAGGCAGCGTACGAGGAGGCTGAGCATGCAGCTAAGTTCGCAGAGATGCTTGGATCAGACCTTGAGCAGAACATGACAGCTTCAACAGAGAAGAATCTTGCATGGAGAGTTGACTGCGAGTTCGGTGCAACAGCAGGAAAGGTAGATCTTGCAAAGTGCGCTAAGAAGAACAATCTGGATGCGATCCATGATACAGTTCATGAGATGGCAAGAGACGAGGCAAGACACGGCAAGGCTCTCAAGGGACTTCTTGACAGATACTTCGGTAAGTAAGAAGAAGGTAAAGATTATTCATAAGGATAGTCAGTCTTACACATAAATCTAAAAAAGGTATATGCGGAAAGCAGTCAGGCTGCGATCCGTATATACCTTTTTTAGATTTATGTGTGCTATTTAATTGTTACTCATCTTTCTTGAGACTGAAGGAAGAGGAAGATGTAGTTGAGCTTGTTGCTGTATAAGGATTAGATGCGTGGGCATCCTGCTCTGAAGCTGCCGGCTGCTGTGAGTAGAACGGATCACTGTAAGACGTCTGCGGTGCCTGTGTCTGTTCTGCAGTGCCGTAGCTGCCACTGTTTGTAGTGCCGTACTGCTGTGTATAGCTGTCACTGTCTGTACTGCCATACTGCTGTGTATAGCTGCCGTTATTTGGGCTGCCTGTGCTGCCCGGAGTGTACACGCCGTTGAAATCGCCTGTACCGTCATAGTAACCTGTGCCTGCTGGCTGTGCAGATGCGCTGATGGTGTTCTTGCTTCTTGTTGCCTTCAGGATCATGATCACTGCTGCCAGTAGGAATACAGCTCCGAGGACAAGCTTGAATATGTAATCTGAAGAGTCAACCATCTCTATATAGTAAGGAAAAGCTTCTGCCTTTGCGGTCGCATAGTCCTCACTTGTAGGAGTGTATCCATAATATTGTGCGTATGCGTCGACATACTTGGTGATGTAGTCGTCAAGGAAGCCCTGCACCTTGTCGCTGTTCTTGCGGATGACTCCTGTTATGTAGACTGGTTCTGCATCGTCAGCAGATGAGATCGCGTCAAATTTGGCGTCATCACTCTTGGAGATCGATATTCCGATCCACTTGGATGTGTCTCTTTTTGAGCCGTCTTCATTCTTGTCGCAGATATCAACGAGATAGTAGTATCCGTCGGTCTTGGTGACCACGTGATTGTACGTTGTAGTCTTCTCAATGTAAGCTCCGTATCCGTAGGTGAGTGTTCCCTCCACATACACTCCCGGTTTAACTTCCGATTCGTCACATGTAGTAACGTTTAGAAGCTTTCCGTGTAAACCGATAAATGTTCGTATACCCAGGAATAAAAGAACTATTCCGAATATACCGAAAACAACTGCTGATACGATGGGATTCCCCTTTTTTCTTGTTCTTGCCATAATGTTACCTCACTTTTTTTATTTGTTATGAATTATACATAACCACTTAAATACCTCACTTTTCTACAGTACAGGTAAAAAACTAATATTTCAAGTAAAAAAGGCAAAATCAAAAAAAATTAGACATTTTTTATGGTATACTCATTCATGGTGGTGATTTTATGGCAAAGAAAACAAAAAAGAATGAGAAAAAGTACATATATATAATTCCGGCAGTGCTGTGGATGATATTCATATTTTACATGTCGTCCAGAACAGGAGATGACTCGTCGGCGGTGAGCAACCCCATGACAGACTTTATAGTGGGTTTGTTCCAGAAGGTGAGAAATGATTCCGCGCCCGTGGTTGACAGGATGACGGGAGTGGTGGAGATCATGGTCAGAAAGGGTGCACACATGACGGAATATGGAATCCTTCTGGCTCTGCTGGCCCTGGCGGTCAGAAAGGCCGGCGGAAGGATGACTTCGGCTGGCGTGTATATATGGTCAGTTGTGATAACATTTGTCTATGCGTGCTCCGATGAGATTCATCAGCTCTTTGTCGCTGACAGGGCAGGCAGGGGCACGGATGTGCTTATAGATATATGCGGCGCATTGGCAGCTCTTCTTATTATATGGGGATCAAAGAGCACAAGGGGAAGGATAATAATGGGCTTTGTGATAGGGATAGTGCTGGTGGCAGCGGTTATGTTCCTTTTCCTGTGGCCTTTTTAGAGCGCATTTAGTATTGGCAGCCTTGAATTAGAGTGGGGCAGATGGTATATTAAAAAAGACTATGAGCATCACATTACCGATGCTGACTGGAGGATGCAGAATGACATTAGCAGATGTTAGAAAGAACATAGATCGGGTCGACAAGGAGATCAAGCAGCTCTTCAAGGAGAGAATGGTTCTTGCGGACAATGTTGCTCAGGTCAAGGCAGAGACCGAGGATGACATATATAAGCCAGACCGCGAGGAGACCATCATATCCAATCTCACAGGGGATGTGGATGATAACATCAAGATGGAGTACACGGCGCTTATCAAGAGAATCATGGAGATAAGCAGAAAGTACCAGTATGGAAGGACTCTGGAGCTCAGGAACTGCCTAGATGTGGAGTATGATGTGAAGGAGCCTGACATAGATGCGGTGGCGATGATAAAGCCGGAGCTGTACATTTGTCAGGGATGCTCGAGGGACAAGGTCATTGCGGTGGACTCATACGATGAGGTGTATGAGCTCATAAAGACTGGCAAGGTAGACGCCGGAATGGGAATACTTGAGGACATAAGCTACGGAGTTTCGGATGCACTTCACGAGGTGCTCACCAACAACAAGCTGTATATATACAGATGTAACATTGTAAATGAGAATGGACACAACAAGAAGGTTGTCACATTTTCAGACCACCTCATAGTGGAGGAGAACCACAACAGGCTGAAGGTGATGTTCGTATGTAAGAATAAGAGCGGAAGTCTCAGCAGCATACTGTCCATGATCTCTGATTACGGGGTGAACCTCACAGAGATACACTCGGCACCAAACAGGCAGGAGCATTGGAATTACAGATTCTATGTGGAGCTGTCTGCCAATTTACTGAAGAAGGATATACAGGCTTTAGTGTTCCAGCTCATGAACGAGACGGAGGAGTTTACGATCCTCGGAAGCTATGCCTGTGACGAGGAACAGTTTTAGAGAAAAAATAATTTTTAAGGAGAAAATATCATGATAGACAAGTTAGTAAAGAATATCCAGAAGACAAATGCACCTATAGTAGTTGGACTTGATCCAATGCTCAACTATGTACCGGAGCATATCCAGAAAGCTGCATTTGCAGAGTATGGCGAGACACTTGAGGGTGCTGGTGAGGCTATATGGCAGTTCAACAAGGGAATAGTTGACGCTACATATGATCTTATACCTGCAGTTAAGCCACAGATAGCCATGTATGAGCAGTTCGGAATCGAGGGACTCAAGGCATTCAAGAAGACAGTTGACTATTGCAAGGAGAAGGGACTTGTCGTTATCGGAGATATAAAAAGAGGCGATATAGGTTCAACATCAACAGCATATGCGGTTGGTCATATCGGAAAGGTACAGGTGGGAAGCAAGACATATGCTGGATTTGATGAGGATTTCATCACAGTAAACCCGTATCTTGGAACAGACGGAATCAAGCCATTTGTGGATGTGTGCAAGGAGGAGAACAAGGGTATATTCGTTCTCGTCAAGACATCCAATCCATCATCAGGTGAGTTCCAGGACAGACTTGTGGATGGACGTCCACTCTATGAGATAGTCGGAGATATGGTTGACAAGTGGGGCAGTGATGTCATAGGCGAGTCCGGTTACTCAGCAGTTGGAGCTGTTGTCGGTGCCACATACCCTGAGATGGGCAAGGTGCTCAGAAAGGTCATGCCAAAGTCCTTTATTCTTGTTCCGGGTTACGGAGCACAGGGCGGTAAGGCTGCAGACCTTGTACACTACTTCAATGAGGACAGACTCGGTGCGATCGTCAACTCATCAAGAGGAATCATAGCTGCTTACAAGCAGGACAAGTATGCACAGTTTGGAGCTGAGAACTACGCTGACGCTTCAAGACAGGCGGTTGTAGACATGATCGAGGATATCAACGGCGCACTTGACGCATAATTAAGCAGAAAGGTGTCCGGTGGACGAGGCTTGTCCCCGGACACTGATAATAGAATGATGATGGAGGAAGACTATGGGCAAACTTAAGATGACAGCAAAGGTGGTCAGCCAGGAGACTCTTGCCACTGACGTATACAGTCTGGTGCTTGAAGCTCCAGAGATAGCTTCACAGGCTATAGCAGGACAGTTCGTGTCTGTATATACTCATGATGGCAGCAAGATGCTCCCGAGACCTATCAGCCTCTGCGGGATAGACAGGGAGGCGGGAACACTCCGCCTTGTATACAGAGTGGTTGGATTTGGAACAAAGGAATTTTCACAGCTTGCGGCTGGAGATACGGTCGATATATTGGGGCCTCTCGGCAACGGCTTCATGAAGTCGGATAAGAAGGCAATACTTATAGGCGGTGGAATAGGAATCCCACCTATGTTACAGCTTGCAAAGGAGCTGGACTGTGAGAAGTCAGTCGTGCTCGGCTACAGGGATGAGATATTCCTGAACGAGGAATTTGAGCCATACGCACAGGTGTATATGTCATCTGAGGATGGACAGCACGGTGTGAAGGGCAACGTAATAGATGCCATAAAGGAATACGGCGTGGACGGCGCTGTCATATATGCGTGTGGCCCTACTCCTATGCTTCGGGGAATCAAGGCATACGCCATGGAGAAGGGCATCGAGTGCCAGATATCCATGGAGGAGAAGATGGCGTGCGGCGTGGGCGCATGTCTTGCCTGCGTATGCAAGACAAAGGAGATAGATGAGCACTCACAGGTGCACAATAGGAGAATATGCAAGGATGGCCCTGTATTCTATGCTGAGGAGGTGGAGCTGTAATGTCAGATAAGATCAATATGTCAGTTGATATAGCGGGAGTTACCCTCAAGAATCCTATAACGGTGGCGTCAGGAACATTTGGATCAGGTATGGAGTACAGTGAGTTCGTGGATCTGTCACAGCTCGGAGCAGTGACCACCAAGGGGGTGGCAAATATTCCATGGCCGGGCAATCCAACTCCACGTATAGCTGAGACTTACGGCGGCATGATGAACGCCATAGGACTTCAGAATCCTGGAATCGATGTGTTCAAGAAGAGAGATATACCATTCCTCAGGGATTATGATACAAAGATCATCGTAAACGTGTGTGGAAAGTCCAAGGAGGACTATGTTGACTGCGTTGAGAAGCTTGGCGATTGTGATGTGGATCTGCTTGAGATCAACGTGTCATGTCCGAATGTAAAAGAGGGCGGAATCGCATTTGGCCAGCAGCCGGATGCGCTCTACGATATAACAAAGGCAGTCAAGGCAGCGGCAAAGCAGCCTATCATCATGAAGCTGAGTCCGAATGTCACAGACATAACAGAGATGGCCAGAGCTGCAGAGGCTGGCGGTGCTGATGCGGTATCACTCATCAATACACTGACAGGTATGAAGATAGATGTTAACAGAAGAACATTTGCAGTGGCGAATAAGACTGCAGGTGTGTCAGGCCCTGCTATCCATCCGATAGCAGTCAGAATGGTATACCAGGTGGCAAATGCAATAAAGCTTCCTATCATCGGAATGGGCGGTGTGGCTACCACGGAGGATGCCCTTGAGATGATCATGGTCGGCGCAAGTGCGGTGGCAGTTGGAACGGCGAACTTCCACAATCCTTATGCGACAGTGGAGATCATAAAGGGTATTGAGGAGTATATGAAGAAGAATTCCATCAGCGATATCCATGAGCTGATAGGCTGTGTAAAATAGAACGATATAAGTCTTCTGTAAGAGTTTTAAGGGGTGTTGGGTTATGGAAGATAACATAGATATTGAAAAATATGCACAAAAACTCCGCATGGAACTGGATGAGGCACTTGGCAGAAATGAAGAGCTCAGCGAGGAGATATCTGACCATGCAAGGATGCTGGAGAAGGCTCTGGACAATCTGGCAGGCGGCGTGGGTATATTTGAACTTCACGGGAATAAGCCGGCTGTCAGGTACATGAGCAAAAGCTTTTACAAGCTGTTCAATGTGACCGAGGATCAGATGAGTGGATATGCCAGTGACTACGTGATGCTGGCCATTCCAGAGGATCGGTCTGTGCTTAAGAAGCAGATCCTGGAGACCATAACGAGTAACAAGACCACGGTGCGTGACATCCGCTTTACGGACGTGAATACCGGTGGATATTTCTGGATACAGGTCTGTCTTTCTGTCATGTCCATAAAAAATGGAATCATCGCATTGTGTGCGGTGTTTATCGATGTGACAAGCAAGATGGAGGCGGAGCTGGAGAACAAGGCGCAGTCTGAGATGCTCAGGCTGATACTTCAGGGAAGCGGAGAGTCCATAATCGTGTACGATGTCCTGACGGATACTCTGATAAATGAGAAGGTCGTGGATGGTGAGATGGTCACCACCATGAAATATGAGAATTTTTATAAGGATATCGATACGAACAGGATAGTACACTCTGACGACAGAGATGCCGTGACAGGCATGTTCAGAAAGCTTCTTGACAAGGATGGAACCAACTGTGACAGGCTGATGGGTGATCTGCGCCTTGATATGAATGGAGGAGGCAAATGTGAGTGGTACAGAGTGCTCTTTGTTCCTCTCAGGGATTCCAAGAAGAAGGTCCGCAAGATATTCGGCAAATATTACTCCATAAACGATGAGAAGATAAGAAGTCAGGAGCTTCAGCTCAGGGCGGAGAGGGATTCTCTGACGGGACTTTACAATCATGTCACATTTCAGCACAAGATTACGGATATGCTAGAGTCTTTCTCGGGTGAACTGTGCGCTTTTTATATTATGGATATAGATGACTTTAAGCATATAAATGACGCATTTGGACATTATGCGGGAGATGATCTTCTGTGTGATGTTGCAGTGACGCTGGAGGAGGTTGCGTCGGCAGCCGGAGGATTCTCAGGACGACTGGGCGGCGATGAATTTGCACTGTTTATCCCGATAGTCGACAGAAGAGAGGACGTGTATAAGCTGGCTGAGAATATACAGACCAGACTCACCACGATCAATTGCAGTCTGCCGCATACTATGTCGATGGGAATAAGTATCCACAGGATAGAGGGTGGTATAGATTTTGACCTTCTATACAGTGAGTCGGATCAGGCGTTGTACGCAGCAAAGAGGGGCGGCAAGAACCGTTACTGTGACTATGCCGACTCAGCGGATATGCATTCATGTGATTCGCATCACAGCGGATATGCCTACAATGATGACGAAGGTCTTATGCTGGATGAGATATCTCATATAGCATATGTTGCGGACATGAAGACCCACGAGATGTATTTCCTCAACAAGGCGGCGAAGAGAAGCCTTGGAATTGCGGAGAACGACGATTCTTACAAGGGTAAAAAGTGCTTTGAGATAACCCAGGGCGGTGATGACCAGTGCCCATTTTGTTCTAATGAGATACTGGTTCCCGGACAGAGTTATGTATGGAATCACTACAACAGCAAGGCAAAGGGACTGTATGTGGTGAAGGATAAGATAGTTGACTGGCACGGAAGAAAGAGCCGGCTTGAGATTGCAGTTGACGTGTCTGACATAGATAAGACAACACAGGTTCTGGCGGACAGCTATGACATAGAGGATGCCCTTGTCAATTTCATGGCGAATATAACTTCAAAGCAGAGCAGTGAGGAGAAATATACCAGTCTGCTCGAGGTGATGGGAACTTTCTACAATTCCAAGAACGCCTGCCTTGTGGAGTATGGACAGGATGGCACAGGGGAGCTTTATTACTGGAAATCATCAGATGAGGAGTCGATAGAGGATGGTCTGAAGGCTCTTGTCACACAGAAAATGAGGGATGAACTGGAGAAGGAAGTCCTCAGGGACGAGGTTCTCATAGTGGACCGTTCCCATCCATTAAGGAATCCTGAAACAGAATTTGCACGGATGCTGAGTGACAGCAGGATATGGTCACTGTATGCGGTTCCGATCATAGTGGACGATGAACTGCTCGGCAGGGTATTTGTGTTCAATCCGGAGAAGCACAATGGAAACATAAGACTCATGAAGAACTTCGCTGCTTTTATCGGAAGTGAGATATATCAGAGACATCTGAAGGAGGACCAGCAGTTTGAGTTCACCCACGATAAGCAGACAAAATGCTTTAACAGGAACAGTTACATAGACTATATAAGAGGCAGAAAGAATCTGAGCAGTATTGGACTTGTGGCTGTGGATATCAATGAGATAAGGGGCATCGCGGAGATGTTCGGTCCGGATTATGCGGACGATGTGATCCTGCAGCTTGTCGGCAGGATAAGGAAGACGTTTCCGGACGAAAGGGTGTTCCGCATGGGTTATGACAGCTTTATCATCATATGCGAGAACATTGAGCAGTTGAAGTTTAACGTATATGCATCAAGACTGCGGGAAAACCTGCTCTACGGTGAGTTCACGGCATGTTGCGGGTATGTCTGGACAGACTATAACATTGACGTCCGCAGGATGGAGGATCATGCGGCAAATCTCCTGTATTCTGAGAAACAGCGTTGGTATGAACAGCAGGACTGTCATTCGGTGAAGTGGAATACGCTGAAAAAGGATATGGTGAAGAAGGAACTTGAGGAAGGACTGTTCTATGTCCTTTATCAGCCGAAGATGCTGTATCCGTCAGGAAAGATATGTGGGGCAGAGGCCCTTGTAAGATATTCCGGAAATGATGACTTAGCGGATGTTATCGACAGGCTTGAGAAGAGCAGGACTGTAAAATATGTGGATTTTTACGTGCTTGAGAATGTGTGCAGAGATCTGGCAAAATGGCATGAAGAGGGAATGCCATACATCCCGGTATCCTGTAACTTTTCCAGAATGTCGCTTATAGAGAGCAATGTGGCCAAGCAGATAGCAGCAGTGGTTGACAGGTACGGAATACCGCATGATGTGGTCGAGATAGAGATAACCGAATCGGTCAGCGAGCAGGAGCATGATACACTGGTGAACATATCAAACAATATACATGAGCTTGGATTCCGCATAGCGATGGACGATTTTGGAACAAAATACTCAAATGTCGCCATGCTTGCCCATATGGGATTTGACATTATCAAGTTCGACAAGAGCATGATAAATGACGTAACTGTCAATCCGGTGGATCGCACGGTTATGTGTCATCTCATAAACATGTGCAATGAACTGGGAATGTTCTGTATAGCTGAGGGTGTGGAGACCGAGGATCAGGCGGATGCGCTCAGCAGCATGGGACTGGCTTGTATACAGGGGTATCTGTGCAGCAGGCCGCTGGAGAAAGAAAAGTATGTGGAGATATGCAGGGAAAGAGGCATATCACAGCCGTACACCAATAAATAATTGAATCTTTATATGGATTATGGTAGTATGTGTAGGAAAAAGGGCAAAAAAGCCTGAAAACAGGAGGATTCGCAGAGACATGGAACAGTACAAGAAGGAATTTATCGAATTCTTGGCTGTCCTGTTTTGAAGACTCTCCCAAACCTCGAAAAACGCCGTATTTACAAGGCTTACAGCACTTTTACAGAAATCGCAAAAGTATCGTAACTTATCGTAAAAGTGTGTAGTTTATCATAAAAAGTGTGTAGTAAAGTGTGTAGTACAAACGAATAGGAATCATCAGATGAGGATGATAAAAGTATAAGTCCATGTACTTGTAGAAATGCAGGTATGTGGGCTTTTTTTATTATCAAAAATTCAAATGGATTATGGAAGGAGAGTTAAGATTATGAGTAATGAAATTTCATTGTTTGAGAAGCTGGGAGGTACTTATACAGAGGTGGATGGTATTTTGTATCCGAATATCGGTATGGATGATACTGATACGAAATCCGATACGGCTTCGGTTGTAGCAGCCGCCGATATCGGAAAATACGGTCATCTGTGGATTTGTTATATGAAGGAAAACCACCCTGACAGGTATCGTCATCATATTAGGCTGGGTCAGCTTCTGATTAGGGCAAAGGAAGTAAATGAGGAGGCTTATGAGATGTTAGATAGGATTGTAGAGAAGTATCTGGTGAAGCATAAGCCAAAGGATGCACATTCCACTATGGTAATGTGGAAAATAAGAGAGCAGGCAAAACAGCTTGCGGAGGAGGTTATTTATGGAGAGATTGTTTACAAGTATCACTAATGCAGGAGCGACTGCAACACAAAACAAAAATATTATGCAGACCGGTTATTATGCCGGAGAAAGAGAGGATTTTATGAGAGAAAATTTATTTATGACTGAAACAACTATGGCACCTGTTAAAATTGCACTGGATCATGGCTGGAGTTCCATTAAGGGCGAGCATACTTTTATGGAGACTTCTATAGTTCCGGTGGATTATGAGCCTCTTACCAAGAACGGACTTTTGGAGTATAAAGGGAAAAAGTATATCGTAGGACAGGGCAGACTTGGAAAGCAGGCAACCAAGACAGAGAATGAGAACTATTTTCTGCTGACCCTTGCAGGGATTGCCAAGGAATTGCAGTATCAGGGTAAGACAGCGGCTTCTCATGTGGAATTATATGCAGGTGTGCCTCTGACCTTGTTTGGTGCGGAGCGTAAGGAGTTTCGTGATTATCTGTGGCATAAGGAGCGTATTTCTTTTACCTTTGAGGGAGTGCATTATTCTTTCTTCATGGATAAGGTAAAGATTTATGCCCAGTGTTATGCAGCTATTGCGAACCGTATGGGAGATATGGACAGACTCAGATGTGTGGACTTGGGCTCCTGGACCTTGGATATATTAAGCGTCCGTGACAGAATCCCTATGGATAAGGATGCCTGTACTTATGAGCTTGGACTGATTACCACCATTGAGCGTATCAAAAAGGAAGCCCTTCCCAAGTTAAAGTGTGAAATGCCGGAGGATGACATTGTTGATGTTATCCGTGGAAAGCAGTCCAATGTAAATGCTGACTTTATCCCTTTTATTGAGAAGGGCTTACAGCAGTATGCAGACGAGGTGGAAGCGAAGCTTCGGGAGATTAAGGTGGATTTAATGCATGAGAATATTGTGTATGTGGGCGGTGGCGCCTGTGTGATGAAGCGTTTTGGCAGAGCGCAGGGCAGAAACATCCAGTATGTAACGGATGTGAAAGCCAATGCCATCGGCTACCGTTATCTTGCAGAAAATCTGGGATAGGAGGCTTTTATGGGAAATGCAATATCTTTTCGGTTGAATCCGAAATGTGAAAGTGACAGAAAAATCCTTGCGTGGCTGGAGGCAAAATCCAGCCAGCCGGGATATCTGAATCAGACAGAGCTTATCAAGCAGGCATTGTTTTCTGCTATGGAAAGTGAGCAAAGGGGCATTCGGGAAAAGGAAACCACAGAATGGATGGAGCAGGCAATCAAAAGCATGGCAGAGGAATTTACCAAGGTGGTGCAGGAGTCCTCACAGAATATGGCTAACAATATGTTTGCCGGAGTTCTGGGAGCAATGGCTCAGCAGATGAATATGGGAGTTGTTCCTATGGCTACGTTGCCGATGTCTGGTGCAGTTCCTAATGGTATGACAGTTGCTGTACCGAATGTAATGCCTTCTGCTGTAGCAGCTAATGTGCCGGAGCCAACGGTTCCCGATAATGAACTTGCCGCAGATACTTCCAATGCTATGGATAGTGCCACAAAAGATATGCTTGGAAGTCTGTTTGATATGGATGATGAGTAAGAAAATGAAAAATCACAGTATGACGGACTGTCTTACAAAAAGGTGCCTTGTATGAGGAAATGACCTTATCTGTAAGACAGTTCTTTTTCTATGGGAAAAGCTGTGATACGAAATTCTTACGAAGCCAGCCAAGCCTTTGGCAAAAAATAAAGTCTGCTTGCAGGCTTTATTTTTATGTCCATAAGGCGAAAAAGCTAGGGCTTGGGGATGTCAAATCCCCAACAAGTTCCTGCCCGTGTATATACAGGGCGGAACTTGCTCTACCTTATGCGACGTATCCGGAGCCCATGCCGACTTAGGTCGGCACGCATCAGCGAAAGAAGGATTTCTTAAGGAAAATGATGCGGAGGCTATAGCAGGATTTCTTATGAGAAATGTGATTAGCAGATTTCTGTAAGACAGGTGTATGACACATTTCCATATATTCGGCTAGCGAATTATAACGAGCCGCAACAGACTGCTAAAGGAAATATCCGTGAGTGCAACGAGCGCATTGGTGAGCGACCTTAGGGGAGCGAGGCTATGCACGGGAGGGGAGATGCAGAATCTGCATCGGGGAAAATCTTCTGACGTATCCGGCAGTTTAATTATTCTATTGGAGTAGCAATTAAAAATTTATATTTTGTAGGTACGAGGGAGCAGGTATTTATTTACCTGCTTTTTTGTGTATCGGAATGGAGGAATTTATGAGAAATACAGATAAAAAGAAAGAGAATATGGTTCTGATGTCCATGCGTATTTCGGCAGAGGATAAGGAAGAGATTGAAGCGAAGGCAAGAAAGACCGGGCTTAGCACCTCGGAATATATCAGACGGTGTGCATTAGGAAGAAAGCTTCCTTGTTATGGTGATACCAGTCTGCTGAAGGAGTATTCCATGCAGCTGGGCAAGATTGGTTCCAACCTGAACCAGATAGCAAAGCACTTAAATGGTGGCGGAGATTTTTACAGCATTTATTATGAACTGAAGGAAGCCATAAGGGAGCTGTTGGATTTGAAATTTAAAATACTTCCTGCATTGGAGGATGTTGCCTGTGGAAAGAAGCGTAGGCGCAAAAGTGGAGAGGATGGTGAAGGTTAATGGCGATTTTGAAGCATATCTCAGTAAAGAACCGATTTTATTCTTCGGCGGTGGAGTATCTTACCTGCCAGTTTGATGAATATACCAACAAGCCTGTGTTGGATGAAAAAGGCAGAATACAAGAGCGTGAGAATTATCTGATTGTAGGTGTGAACTGTGATGTGGACAGCTTTGGTGCAGAATGTATCGAGGTCAATCGTCTGTATGGCAAGAATAATTCCGTAAAGGATGTAAAGGCGCATCACTATATCATCAGCTTTGAGCCAAATGATCCCATTACCATAGAGCAGGCGTTGGAATTTGGCAAGCAATGGCTTTCGGTATTCGCACCGGGGCATCAGGCAGTGGTGGCAGTTCATCCGGATGGTCACAATGGCAGTCAGAATATGCACGTTCACATGGTTATCAATTCTGTCAGAAAGTATGCCGGAAAGCAGAGCAGGTGGCATGAGAAACCCTGTGAATGGAAGCTGGGCTGTAAGCACAAAAGCACCGGGAAGATGATGTTCCATGCAAAAAAGTGGGTAATGGAGAAGTGTATCCGACTGGGTTTAGGACAGGTAGATTTGCTTGCTAAGAAGCACACGGACAACTACTGGGTGGAAAAGAATCTGATGAATCAGAATGCCAAGGACGGTGTTGGTGTCACTTCTAACAGAGAATTGATTCGGGATACCATAGACAAGCTGTTGCCTTTCGTGGATTCCTTTGAGCAAATGGTTGAATGTCTGCAATTTATGTATAACTGGAAGATTCGTGTTACGAATAAAACAGTGACATTTTCCACGTCGGGTATGAAGCAGGGTATTCGAGGAAATAAGCTGGGAGAAGGTTATGGCAAAGCTGACCTTGTAGAAAGAATTGCAAAGGTTGTGGCAGAGCGTAATGCGGAAAAAGAAGCCCGTCGCATTGCTGAGGAAGTAGCAAGGGTAAAAGCAGAGGCACTTGCCAGAGAAGAGGCTGCAAGGAAGGAGAAACAGCTACAGGAGGAGCAGAAGCAGAGAGAGCTTCTTGCGCGGAAAAGAAAACTGGCATTTGACAGAAATCGTATTTGTCAGGATTATTGTAGTGAAGAGCTTGCAAGAGAGGACTGGAATAAAGACTATGTGGATTATCTGCAATCACAGTTTATAAATGTAAATGATGCAGCCGGATTCATGGAAGGGGAGCTTACAGCACCGGTTATGACCAAAGATGAGTTTGAGCGACAGCAGGCAGTAGAACTGTATCATGAAAAAGCTGCCAGAGCAGTAGAACTTTGGGATATGGTGTTAAGCCAGCTTTCCAGTTCTACCCATAAGTGGAAGTGGGAGTATATGGATTATTTGGAAGATATCAAATACCAAGATACAGCAGATGTGACTTTGGAGATGGCAAAGGAAGATATTATGTCTTATGAGGAATTTGCGGAAGTGAAGGACGCAGAGAAAGCAATACAAGAGCAGATTTCTGAGACTGTAGAGGATTCTAAGATCGCAGCTATTCAGACTGCTTCAATAGACGAGCTACTGGCTATTGTAGTATCAGAGGAAGCAGATGTTGAAATTCCTGAGACAGAAGAAAAAGTATCAGAAGATACAGAGGTTTTTCCGGAAACGATTGATTATACTAAGCTGTCTATGGAAGAACGTGCTTCGCTTCTACCTGTGCCTACAGATGATTATACAGCAGAATATAATGCTTACTGTCAGCGTATGGGATATACGAGAGAGAAGATGAATAGTATCCGTTATAAGATGACTGTGTATGATGAATTTATGGCTGAATATCAGTATCGTAAGAAATACTATGGTGTAAGAGATGATTCGAGAAGTATCAGCGTACAGAAGAGTAGAGAAACAAGGTAGTAATTATTAAAACGTAATATTTGCTATATTGTTATGTTGTGGGCGAATTGTTGTAATTTACAGTTCGCCCTTTAATAAAAAATATAGAAAATATAAGTGGAATGAACCTCCTGAACATGGTAAAGTGTAGGTTGTACAAGTAGCGTAGTTGTATGTGTTATAAAGCTATTGATTGGTAGGTAAGATATGTTTGATAATTATGAAAGAAAATTGCATAAGTGTATTGCCAAATTTATAAAAAGAGCGAATAAAGACTATCCGGATTGGAGCGAAAGTCGCGACAATGGGGAATGGGAGATTGACTTAAATGAATTTGACGATATGTGTGATGTTATATTTGATATAATTAAGACCACGTCCTGTGATGAAGCTTCGAAGCAGATGCTTGATGATATTTTATTTGGGATTGCAAGGGATAACGAATGTAGCCGTATTGTAGCAATGTTATTAGATTATCCTGAGTGGTACGAATTATTATGCAAGAAAGTGTTGTCTACTGATTACATAAATGCAAAGTGGCAATTCGCAGAGAGTCTGAAGGATTGTAATGGTAAGGATGAAATAAGGGAGCTGATATTCGATTTTTTGCAGGTTGATAATGAGTATACACAGCGTCTTGCTTTGCAATCCTTAGCTTATATTTACCCGGACAAAGCCGAGGAGTATGCAATAGATTTTTGGTGGAGAGATAAATATAAGGATGATGCTTATGCATCAGAGTACCAAAAGATTGTGGTACTTCATGTGTTGCATATTATTCATTCGGCTGAACTTGAAAAATATTTGGATTTGGCGGATAAAAGTGAATATCGCTATTTGAAAGAAAATGCAGAGGAAATACGGAAAATAATGGAATAGGTGATGATATGGAGTTAGAGAATAACAATAATAAGCTGAACGTTGAAAATACAGATACCATAGATGGCTTGGCGTATGAACAGGAAACTTCAAGTTTGATACTTCTTCTTGCAGATGGAATGGACTGGTCAGATATGAATCGACATTTATTGTTGTTGCAGGAGAAACTCAATAATTATATTTGGTACATAGATTCCAAACAATATGAAGAAAAATATCCTGATGTAAAAAGAATAGAGTTGCGTGTAAGCTTTTTGTTTCAGGAACCGGAGGTATGTCATAAGCTTTTGGAAAGAGCAAAGCAGGTGTTTGTGGATGTGTTTGAAAATGTAGAGATGATTGTGGAGCAGGGACGGCCTTAGGGGGATTGATATGGGAAATTATATTAAGTTACAGCTGGAAAATATACTTACAGAAGGTCAAACCATTGCACCGGAGTATTGCGATAAGAAATATGTCATCTATTATAATCCCAAGGAAACCAGGCTGAAAGTACGCATAAATACAGATTATTATCAAAATGATAATGTAATGATGCTGTGTAAATCTTACGACAGGGGATTGTGTGATGCCATAGAGGAATATGAAAAGCTGAATTTAAAATACATTGAAAGTCAGGCATATGGTTCGTGGATGGATGGCGCCAGATAAGATACAGAAGGGAAAGCAAAATGTCAATATATATGATTCGAAGCAAATCCAGAGGACATCAGAGAAAATTTAAAAGACTGTTAAGATGGATGGATAAAATAGATCCATTTAAAAATGCAAATGATTTGCCCTTCAAAGATACAGAGGATTCATACGAGCATTTTCACGTACCATGCGGACCATGGCTTTCGAAACCTAAAACCTCTGGTAAGATTAAGACTGCATTTTGTAAGAAATGGCTTGAAAAGACCGAGGAAATTATCGGTAACAAGCCGAAGGATTTACCATTTTGTAAGGTAGTAGCAGCTATAACCTATCCGGATGTACGGGAATCCCAGATTATTATTTTCTATGATGAGGAGTATTATAATTCCTTTTGGGACAGGAAAGGACCTTATCAGATATGGACGAGAGTGGATGATAAGCGTTCCTTTGCGAAAGAAAGAGGAATCATGACAAAGTTGCCTGAGATTGGATATATAGAAGAACTCAATGATGAAGACTATTATACGAAATCGAATATATGGTTTTATGGAGAGTGGATATAATATGCAGATTTCAAAAACTGTTGTGAGGTGTGACAGATGAAGGACAATGAATGTAGAATCATTAAAATTGAAAAGGATGCATTATTTGAATTCATATATGAGAATTTTATAGCAAATCATGAGGAACTAATGGATTTAGATGCGGTTGGATGTATGAATACATTTGCTATCGACTGGGAAGCGGGAGAATTTATCTTCTGTGCACATAAGGACGAAAACGAACACGGGGATATTGTTTCGTTTCCGAAAGACATTGATGTGAATGAATTGCTAAAGGTGATTCCGGCAACGACAAATTCTATTCTGGAACCCGGTAAAAAATATATGGATTATACCTTTGATGAGTTAAAGAAATTGCAGAAAAAGCAGGTGATTATTTGAGTATTGAAGATTTCAAATATTATTGGAGATTTAGCGATGAAAAATATGCAGTACTATCTGAACAGGAACTATCTACAATAAGTGTTATATCCAAGGATGAAGTAGAGAAGGAATGGATTCGGATTTGTGAAAAGGAAATATTTCAAGAGAGTGCATACATAAACGATATCGTTCATCATAGTGCTCCAGTATTAATTAAAGATTGCCAGTGGGGAAAGAATGAGGATAAAACCAGAGAAGCTTTTGAAACATTTTTTAGTGAATTAAATGTGGACAAGATATTGGTATATTATGACTGTGAAAATGGCTTGCAATTGCCAATTAATCTTTTTTGTACAAAGTGGTCGGATTTTTGTTATCCATCTGATTTGGTTTTGATTTTGTTGCCGTCGGTGATGGTTGTTTATTATGAGGATATAGTATATGGACCATACAGAATATAATTTGAATGCAGTAGATTTTAACTATTTCTTGGCAGAATTGAGAAAAGGCGAAATTATGAATGAAACATCCTTCTATTTTGTTGGTGAAATAAGTGAACCAGAACACTATATAGGTTGCCTTCCACAGTACGATAAACCCTACTGGGTTGGATTGCGTGATATTCCTAATGGAACGGAATTTTTAACAGCAGATGAATTAGTGAATGCAACAATTTATAGAGGAAAATCATTAAAAGAAAGATGGGATGATGTACGAATCATCTGCATGGGTGGAATTCCAGTAGATGATTACATGAAGTTGAGTGATTAATGATAGAAGCTTTAAAAGTGCTATAAATAGCCTAAAACGGAGGTAAATACAATGAAGGATACAGCGCCTACAATAGAGGAAATGAGAGAGGTTATACATACATTTGAAATGTTATCATTTAAAGAATTACAGGCACAGGGTATATTTGATGACAAAAGAAAAATGATAATTACAAAGCCTATGACCTATATCCTTATGTCTCATACAGACGACACCAATAAGGAAAAGATCTGGAAGTATTGTAAGAAGATAGCTTCTTTTAGTCATGCGCTAATCAAATTAAAGGACTACCAGAGAATGTTACCTTTTTCAGAGGATGTGGAATCGTAGATGTGATTATGAAAGCATTGGAAGAAAATAGGTATCCGTTCTCTGATGGGAAGAATAAAGTGGAGCCGGTGGAAGGATATTATTACGCCATAGCGACTATATCACAATCCACATACCGAAGAGAGGAAATTCTTTCACTACTTCAAGTTATTACGGATTATTTTAAGAGTAATCAGCCGGATAAACTATCGCTGCTAAAAAGGAATATGGATGTGCTTAAGAAGGGCTATCCGGACCTTGGAGAGATTGTGTTTTAAAATTTGAACTGGAGAAAATACGTGGATAAAGGAGAAAATTGTGATGAAAGGTTTTGAAGACGCGTTTACTGATTTACAGGCGGAGTTTGTATCTCTATGTATGGAGTATACAAACGGAAATGTTGATAAAATATATATCTACATTTACCAAGATACATCACAGAAAATGTTTAATGCCATTTTCGTGAAAGGAAACGATGTTATACCCGCGGGGAATTTTGCTGATGATGAAGCTTCTGACGAGTTTTTATCAATTGGAACAAAAGATATTAATAAGCTGGTTGAATTGTGTGATAGTTATCAACAAAAATGTCCCAATGAATATAAGCTGGAATTTGATGTTGCTACGCATAAATTCGATGCATCCTATCGTTATGACAACTATACCAAGAGTGGAATATCACCTGTGTCAGAGCTGATGAGCTGGTATGGAGAAATTAAAAAAATGGTTTAATAGGATTGGTGGTTTTGAGTATGGTTGCAAAGAAAGGGAAAAGAAAAATAGAATATGAAGGAAATATATTCTATTGGTTTGTGCGTGCTGATGATAATGGAAGATTAAGAATTCACATTTTGTCAGAAGATAAGAAGATAAATCTGGAATATCCACCGTTTGATTCGGAAGTACCTGTGACACCATCCTATATTAGAAGGCTATTGGATAATTATTTCATGAAAAGTATAAGGTGAGACTCATATACGAAGGGAGAATCTTATGAATTACAATATTATTTTTCCTACAGCGTTTGACAGTATCAATCCTGATAATGATAATATGGATGTGCTTGTTCAAACTGAGAATGGGAAGCAATATACATTTGTTGTTGCTACTCCGGATAATGTGGCGTATCTTATGAAAAAAGATAATGTGCCATTCCTTAAACCCGGATCGCCGTTTATTTTTGTTGAAAAACTTACAGAGGCTAATGTCCGCATGCTGGTGGAGGCATTAATGGAGGAAGATGCACAACTTATCCGTATGTATGGAGAGGATGTTTACTTGACGGATACAGAGAGAATGTTTTAATTCTATGTTTATAACATAGATGATAGTGGGTGGATTTAACATGGCGATATGGCAGTTTCAATGCAATATTGTATCAACAAGATTAAATTTTGATAGATTAAGTCGTGATGAAATGATTTCGTGGAAAGGTGTACCTCAACCACCGCATAATCTTAAGTTTCTTGAACCGGAAGATAGTTGGTCAAAAGATATTATCCAGTATGGAAAATCGGATGAAACGTGTATAGAGTTCATATACATTGATAACATATTAGATGAAATAAGCTGTCGATTGGATTTGCGAAGTCTTACGAAAAACAACTTAATTTCATTGATTGAATATGTACAAGAAATCGGTGCAATGTTTCTTGTGGGAGATAAGATTTACTCACCACGAATGGAAGAGATAATTGAGGTTATGAAAAAATCAAGAGCAAATCGGTTTTGCAAAAATCCAGTGGAGTACATTTTATCTCAAAATGAAAAATTAGAAATTTAGCAACACAATGCCGGGAGGAATCGATATGTATTTGAAACTGAATAATTATGAATATAAAATCACTGCTGCTAATGTAGGTTTTGAGATGTCAGAAGATAACAAATCATTAATCATGTTTCTGGATATAGACGGAAGCTATGAGGGTGAAGATTTGGATTATGAGCTTAGAACCATTAGATTGTATCATAATAATGGTTTTCATATCGGAGTAAAAGAACCAAATAAATTAATAGGAAAAAGCTTTGAATGGAATGAGGCTTATAATAACAAGGGCGAAGAGGCAGGAACTTTGTATGTGTTAGAGCACGAGGATGTCACATCAGGAAAAATTGATATTTTAGATGTTACGCAGGATTTGATTAAGGTAAAATGGTCCGGTCAGGCGAATGTGTTTTGGAATGAGGAATGTGGAGAAAACGTTTCTTTTGAAGCAGAAGTAGAAGCAAAAGTGCCATCTGTTCCAAAGGTAAAGGTGATAAATGGCTTTAAGAAGACAAAATTAAAAATAGATAAAAATACAGAAATCGAGCTGTTGAATTTTTCGGATATGGTAATGGAAGCAGAAAGGTGCAAGGAGTTATATCTGAAAAATGATTCGAATGCATGGTCTACTTTTGATAAAGCATTAAAGCTGAAGCTTACATATATGAAAAAGGAATATTACGGAGAGGCTGTATATCAGGGCTCGGGAACGAAATGTTATACGGTATTTGATGACCAGTGCCCTTTAAATGTGCAAATTACAAAGACTTCCATGTGGATTGAGAACGAGGAATATAAGTTTTATATTTTGGTAGAGGCTAAAAATTGAGTAATATGGTTGAACAAAAAATAGTAAGGATGTAAAAAAATGATTGTAGAATTTCATGGCATGAAGTGTCGCTGCAGCACATACCGAACAAATGGAGAAGATAAGAATATTTTAACGCTTTTGAATGCAAAGGATTGGGAGAAATCATTGCAATATGATTTTACGGAGCCGCAATACGGTTTGTGGTGTCATTTCTTGACGGAAGAGGAAATGATGCTGTGAAAAACAGTTCTGTCAGACCGACTTTTGAGTATAATGGACAGTATTATAGAGTGGATGAAGTTTGTTTTTCGGATAAACCATTTATTGTGATAGAGTATGGAACATATGATGAACTTATGAATAATGCTATGGAGGATGCAGAGCCTTTTCCGTATAACTTAACTGAGGAAGAGCTATTGAATGAGGTAAAATATTCGTTGGGAATAGAAGTATGTCCGGGAGAGTATTAAGAAAAATTTATTAGTCGGAATGAAGGGATAAAATTATGAATAGAATAAAAGATGATTTTAAGTCAAAGGAATACTATCAGAAAGAATTAGAAAATCTTGAAAAAAGAATTAATCGATATAAAGATAATCTTAACCAAGAGAATGCCTCAAGACTTCATATTGCAATAGGCTTAAAGCTATTATCTGTTATTTTGATTAAATATCAATTGGGGTATGAAATTGATGAGATAAAGCATGATGTTTTGGAATATATAGAAAATGATAAACAGAAGGTTCTGTACTGTGAAGGGAACCTAACATATGACGATGTGGCTAATTTACTCTCATTAGCATATTTGTTTGATGTTGATTCTGAGCAAGTGGATTTTATTAAAACAAAAATGGTTGAAGAAAAATACATAGATATTCGTCTGGATATTATCCGTAATTTATATTTTGAAGGAAAGTGTTATTCTTCCAAAGGTTTTTATTATAGGGATAAGGGGTATTTCGGAGATTTTAGTAAAGAAAATGGAGGGATTGTAGATGTTTACAATGCTCCTGATGCAGAAAGAACTGACTTGTTTTTAAGGCATTTGAACACTGTAAAGGACAAGCATCACAGAAAGCTTGTAAAGTATTATGAGTCATTAGCGGAAGACAGATATACATATACCGGTGCTACTGATATTGTGCTGACAGCAGTTGCAAAAGCGCTAGCGCTTGATATGTCTGCACTATGCGATTCGAAATATATCGCCTCCGATTTATTGTAAGGAACTACAGGTTGGGTATGTTGCAGTGTTGTGATTTATGGATTGGAGTGATTAAATGTTCGGAATAGAATTTGGTAATCTTGCCTTTAATTGCGAGGTTTCAGAACAGACTTTATGTATAGTAGTTGCAGGAAAAAATGAAACATCAAGCATTGATGAATTTATTCAAAAAGCTTTGGACTATCAGATAAAGAATGATTTTTCTTGTGATGCTGAAGAATATAAAAACTGTGTTTTTGTAGATGCTACAGACGATGTTGTAAAATGGCTACATGAAATTATTGAGGGAATGAATCGAAAAGTATCCTTTGAAATAGGAGAACCCATAAAAACCTTAACAGGTACTATAACAGATTTTGACAATGCTTGGGTTATAGAAACAAAGGAAATGTTTTATTATATATTTTGGTGTACAACGGCATAAATAGATTTGATTATTGTGGAGGAGCGACTATGGATATACATGAAATCTATCAGGAAGATAATAAATTTGAGGGTGAGGAGAGCATATATTACGTTCTTGTTGGAAAAGGTGACTCGTCCAGATGGGACAAGAGTCACAAGTATTATATTATTACACGTTCTGCTGTTGCAATCTATGATATAAACGCTGCCAGTATGGTGAAGAAGATAAAGGTTATGACATGGCCTATACCTAACGAGGAACATGATGCACAGGAGAAAAACAGCGGATATTTTAACAGATTTAAAGAGGGTGTCATTTATAAGGTGGCAGGAAGATTACAGTATAGTTACTTCGGAGAACTTGCATTTCTGTACATCAGAGAGGTTTTGGAAGAAAATGCATCCGGAACAAAGCTTGATAAAAATCAGGAAAAGTATCTGGCACCAATTGTCTTAGAGGATGAGGTGCTGGGGAAATTAGTGTTAGAAAAATCGGAAGGTCTGTTTGAAGGTAAGTATGATTTTGCAGGTAATGACATCACAATTTATATTGAGGTAGAGTGGGACAGTAAGGCAACTTGGAAAAAGCCTTTGACTGTTGCCAGAGATTTTGCAGAGCATATTGCTTCAAAGGATGAGGTGTTTAGATCGTATATTGCATCTGATGAGGATCTGTATGATGCTGCATTGGAGTGCGTGGAAGAATATGAAGATGAATGCGAAATTCATTTTTCTACACCGGAAGAATTTGCAGACGCATTAAAGGGTCGAATGAAATATATATTTGTGAATCAGAATGGCTCTTATACTGTAGGATACGATGATGGTTATGTATTTGGTGGACATGAGATAGATGTGGATGTAAATTCTAAGGGTGAAATGGTGTGTGCCGAGATGAGATAAAACATAGGAGCATGAGAAATAAGATGAGTGAAAAATCTGTTTTTATAAACCATTGGTTATATTCAAAGCCTAATCCGGAACCAAATAAAGCTGGAAATGTTGTTAGACGTGATTAATTCCGAGATTCAGAAATTTAATGAATGCGGATTGGCTGAATGGAGCGGAATCTTGGATGAAGCGATTGCTAAATTTGATTTAGGAAATCCAAGAAGTTGATTTTGTTGCAAGCGGGCTGTTTAGGCCCGCCTGAAGTATTTTTGGGTATTTATTTCTTGTCGGAATCTGCAATCTCTTCCAATGTACCAATGCTTTTGATAAAGTCCTGTTCAACTGGGGAAATGGTGTTTTCCAAGCGGTTCTTGTACTTGGTGTATTCGGCATGAGCCTTATCAAGTGCCTGCTTGTGGCTGATGTGACCGCTACTGGTAAGAATATCACGGCGGGTCATTTTCAGGGAATCGTCAATGGTTTCCAGCCAGTCCTTCATATACATTGGTTCCTGATTGAGAGCGTGTACCTCGGCGATATCGAGATAGGCTGTAACTATCTTGTTTAAAGCATCCAATTCCTGCTGGGTAAGATAGTTTTTTGCAATTTCTACATCGGGGCGACGGATGGTGTCACTAGCCCATGAGGTAAGTCCCATATTATCTTTTTCAGCATCGGCACGCTGGTAAATAACTTCTGCAGCTGTGTGCTTGTGTGCTGCCCAGTGCATCTTATTCTGCACCTGCTTAAAGAATAGGATGGAGCTTTCTGCACTAGGATCGTAATCGATGCTGGTAGCATAGATTTCCAGAACTTTTCTCCAAAATACCTTTTCAGAGGAGCGGATGTCTCTGATACGGGCAAGCAATTCGTCAAAGTAATTGCCGCCGCCAAGTCTTTTTAAGCGGTCATCATCTAATGCAAATCCTTTTTTCATGTATTCTTTTAATATTCTCATAGCCCAGATACGGAACTGTGTACCACGGTGGGATTTTACACGATAGCCTACGGAGATGATTACATCGAGATTGTAGTAATCGACATTGTAGGTTTTTCCGTCGGCGGCAGTTGTTGCAAAATTTGCAACAACTGAAATGCGCTGTAATTCTCCCTCTTCAAAAATATTTTTGATGTGACGTGATATCGTTGATTTGTCACGCTGAAACAGCTCTGCCATTTGGTCAATGGAAAGCCACACAGTATCATCCTCAAAGGTAGTTTCTATTTTCGTCAAACCGTCTTCGGTTGTGTACATAATAATATTGGAATGATTCATATACGCAGTCCTCCTATGTTGGTGTATCGTTCTTTTTGGCTCTGCTTTTATACACATTGTATTGGTTTTTACACTGTGGTGAGCAGAATTCCATATTCGGTCTGGTGGCAACAAATGCTTTGCCGCAGTGCTTACATACCTTCATGGTGGAGTTTTCATCCGTCAGCATAAAGGAAAACATCATCTGTACACATAACAATAAGGAATTGAAGTCCCAGACAATGGTAGGGCGTTCCCGCAATTCTATGCGGTAGGTAGGTGCCACACCGCCGAAAGCAGCCATTCCCTGACGGTATAGGTTACGTTCATTCTTATCCAGTCTGTCGTAGTCCAGATAATAAAGAAAGCTGGAGAAGAAGGTAAATGCCCAGTCACGGAATACTTCCACAAGCCATTCATAGGGCTCGGCATATTCATTCTGAAAACTCATCATAACAGCCTGCGGCTTATTCTTCATGGTCATAATTAAAGCAATCATCTCTACGCAGTCAGTACTCCAACTTGATTCCACACTTTTCTTGCGAAAATCAATCTTGTCAAAAGGGAAAAAGTAGGACAGATACTTCTCTGTAGAGATGCTTCCTTCCTTGATAAAATGATTCTTTGGCAGATAGACTGCCTCATATGTAATAAAATCCGGTGTGGTAGGCAGGGCAGTCATTAGTCCCAGCATACCGTATTCGGATACAAAGCTCATAATGGCTTCTTTTAATTCAACTTCACTTGCCTTGTTCATGGCAGTAGTACCGATGTTAATTGCGGTCAGCACCAGCTTCTCATAATCCTTGATAGGATTGTAGATGGATGGCTTGGCATCCGCAGAAGGTGTAATATAACACTTTCCGTTTGCGGCTGTTCGCCATTCGTATTTATCATATTTCACCCAGTTGGAACTGGATTTCTGAAAGATATTCTTCATAGTAATTCCTTTCTGTGCAAAAACTATTACTATCATAGCACGTCTGTATGCATATTTAAACTTTTTTTTTACGATCCGATCGATTATTTTTCTTGCGTTTCTTGGTTTCTTCCTTTGCCTGGTTTTCCTGTTCTCTGGCAATTCTTCTTACCACTACACCGATTTCCTTTAGTAGAGCCAGCTTTTCTTTATCCAGTTTTTCCATAGTAGCCGGGATCTCTTCTTCATGTCTTAATAGGAAGTCCAGTTCTTCCATGGTAAGATTACCATTGGTAGAAGGAAAATCCTCTCCCTGCCTGTCCACCAGTATCATAAGAACCTTTTTCTCAATCTGACCAAGAATAGTAGAGCGGACACCACGGATATTTCTGTCGCTCTGATTACGTAAAGCAGCAAGCTGACTGGTAGTGAAATCTCTAAGATATAGGAAGTATATCAACTCCTTATGGTCGTCCTTTAAGTCATAAATAATCTTGGAATAGTCCTCATCGGAAAGGGAGTTGTGCATCTCAAAAGGACAGTTAGAGATAATGTCTATATAGTCCCCTTTCATAAGCTGTCGCCAGTAAGCATGATTGATGGGAGCCGGGATAACAATGGCAAGTGGTGCCACATCCTTCTTGCTGTCTAGGTTTTCTCTGCCGATTTCGTGATATCGCTCCTTGCGTTCTCTGTTGGAATCTAATAGGTCCCATTCCCTTATCACTTCCTCAAAATCCGAAACAGTGCGGGCACCGTCCTCCAGTCGCTTTAAAGCAATGGCACGAAGCTCCTTTTTTAACATGGTCTTATTGGGGTGCTCATCCTTCGGCTGGAAATTATCATCTTTTATGGGATGTAATTCCTGTTCCAAATCCATTTCATTAAAATGCTCTAATTCAATTTGTAATTCCTGCTGGGATGCCTCAAAGGTAATATCCTCATCTATGGAAAAGGCTCCGTCTTCGCTGTCGAAGTTATGAGAATATTCCCAGAAGTCCATCAATTCCTGATGTTTTCTAATGTTCATTTATCCGTAAAACCTGCCTTGTATATACATATTTAAAATTTTTTGCAACTTTTTTTAAAAACACTTCCGCAAAACCCCTTCTAAATCTCCTATAAGTGAGAGAGTAATAGTTTTTGATAAGAAACGATTACTTTTGAAAAGAAATGGTATGCGCATAACCATTATAATATGACACAAACAAATGTTCTATATTTTTGGAGAAAAAACAGAAATTTATTTGTGTTTGGCTTAGAAATAGGATTTTGAGGAGGTAGAAGAATGAAGGATAAGGCTTTATTGACTGTAAAAGAGTTTTGCTCTTATTTGGGGATTGGTCAGACAAAGGCACGTGAGTTGTTGGCTGAAAATGCTGATGTATTCGCGGTTCGCATCGGAAACAGACTGTATGCTCACAAGGGCAAGCTGGATGAATGGCTTTTGAATCAGATTGGATGCTAGGAAATTTGATTCATAAAAAGACAATGAATTTATTAAATAACCATGAAACTAATTGAAAATTAAGTGTGTATATGCTACAATTGGGTAGACTGATGGTTCCTTTCAACGTATATACACGCTGGAAGGAGGCAGATATGGGTAAATCCATAAAAGGTAAAGAACTTGGTAAAGGCATTACACAGAGAAAGAGTGATGGACTTTATCAGGGACGATTTGTGAATCGTTTCGGCAAGACGCAGACCATATACGCAAGCAATCTGAATGAACTTCGTAAAAGGATGCGTGAGGAACAGTATGAGGATGAGAAGGCACTGAATGTTGTCACCAAGGATGTAACCCTTGATGAGTGGTATGAGATTTGGATGAATACCTGTAAGAAGAATTGCAGGAATTCCACTAGGGAATCCTATGCCACACATTATAAGCGGATACAGAAGGAGCTTGGGTGGCGTAAGCTGACATCATTGAACCTGATTATCATGCAGAATGCACTCAATGAGCTTGTTTCTGATAATGCCAGAAAGAACACGAAAAAGATTCCGGTGGATATGCTGGAAAAAGCAATCGACTCTGATTTACTTACAAAAAATGTTGCAAAGCAATTAAACACGGTGATTTCCAAGGAAGATAAGAAGGAAAGACGTGTACTGACAGTAAGTGAAGCAGAGTTGTTTTTAGGTGAGGCACAGAGTAGTTTCTACTATAATCTGTTTGTGCTTGCCATAGAAACCGGAATGCGTATTGGAGAGCTTTGTGGTGTTCAGTGGAAGGACATTGATTTTGACAAGAAGGTACTGTATGTGCGTCACACATTGTGCTATTTTCAAAAAGATGGTAAGTACATTTTTGAGATGCATGATGCAAAGACCAAGAATGGAAGACGAACGATTCCATTAACCACGAGGGCGTTGGAGGCATTGAAACGACAGCGCATTCAAAAACAGAAGATTCTCTTTAAGGGAATCGAAACAGAGGAACAGTACAGGGACTTGGTGTTTGTTACGAAAAACAACAGACCTACACAACAGTTCATAGTGCAGGAGGCAATCGGTGCCATTGTAAACCGGATTCGAAAAGAGCATCCTGACTATGAGATGTTTTCACCACATTGCTTAAGACATACTTTTGCAACCAGAGCAATTGAGAACGGAATGCAGCCAAAGACATTACAGAAGATTCTCGGACATGGCTCCTTGCAGATGACAATGGATTTGTATTGTCATGTGACAGAGGATACACTGTTTACAGAGATGATGAAGATGGAAAAGGCTGTGTAAGCTCAAAAGTGTGTAGTAAGTGTGTAGTAAGGCTATTTTGAGAATAAGGGGTTCCCCGGAACCCCTGTAAATACAGGAGGTTTTATTAAAATGGAAGCATATAAGCAGGAATTTATCGAATTTATGATTGACTGTAACGTACTCAAGTTTGGAGATTTCGTTACAAAGAGTGGAAGAAAGACACCATTTTTTGTCAATACAGGCTTTTACAGAACAGGTGCCCAGCTAAAGAGACTTGGCGAGTATTATGCTGAGGCTATAAATGCAGAGTTTGGTCTGGACTTTGATGTGTTATTTGGTCCTGCATACAAGGGAATACCTCTCACAGTTGCGACAACTATGTCCATAGCAGAGATGTACGATGAGGACATCAAGTATTGCTCAAACAGAAAAGAGGTAAAGGATCACGGCGACAAGGGAATACTCCTTGGAAGTCCTATAGAGGATGGCGATAAGGTTGTCATCATCGAGGATGTCACAACAGCCGGAACATCTATTCAGGAGACACTTCCTATCATCAAGGCACAGGGCGACGTGGATGTCATGGGTCTTGTGGTTTCAGTAGACAGAATGGAGAGAGGCCAGGGCGAGAAGAGTGCGCTGACAGAGATCGAGGAGAACTACGGAATCAAGACAACAGCTATCGTAACAATGGCAGAGGTAGTGGAGCATCTTTACAACAGAGAGTATAAGGGAAGAGTTATCATAGATGACACCCTTAAGGCCGCTATCGACGCTTACTATGATCAGTACGGTGTAAAGTAGATATAATATATCTTAAAATATTGTAAAAAGTCTTAAAATATTATATAAAATAAAGATATGGAGTTAAGGGCCATATCTTTATTTTTTTTGTTTATATGGGAGATTCCAACGTATGATAAAGTTTTTTAAGGCGATGTTTGGGGATGTAAGAGAATATTTCAGAAAATGGTCGGGGTGGATACTGTTCACTGTGTTGATCTTGTATTATGAATTGCTGTTTCACGGCATGAATTTCAGCCTGGATGATGGGAACATAGCCGCTATAATAGCATTTGTGGTGGTGGTTGGAGGCGTGTTCAGCGTGCTGACAGGATTTTTTCCGCCGGTCATCAATAAGATACTTGCAACGCTGTTCACGTTGTTTACGGGTGTGATCTTCATCGCCCAGTACGTATATCATTCGGTCTTCAACAACTATCTGTCTGTTATTGGAACCATAAAATTCGGCAATCAGGCTGTGGACAATGCGGACACGGTCATATCCAATATAAAGGCACAGATAGTGGACGTTATTCTTCTGGCTGTCCCGGTGCTCATAATGATCGTGTGCATATGGACATTTATGGCATTTGACAGGAGAAGGTGGTGGGTGAACCTCATAGGTGCCGCCGGAACAGCTCTGGTGTATGCCACAACACTGTTTGTGATGTGGGCTGTGGACTCGGATGTGTACAGTCCGTACAATTTATACAAGGAATATACATCGGTTGATCTCTCTATTGAAAAGCTCGGCGTCATGGAGAGTTTTGTGGTGGATGTCAGAGAGGGTATCGCAGGCAAGAGCTCAGCACAGAGCAGGATAAACTTTGCCTCGGGTGGTGAGGTCGATATCGACTCACTTGCCTCCACAGAGAGCACAACGATGCAGGAGATTACCACCGAGACGGTGGATGTCGCGGAAGCGACCACAGAGGAGGTTGTGATCGACACATCCCCGAATGTCCTGGATCTGGATTTTGATGCCATAAATGACCTTGCGGGAAATGATGCGGTTTCATCGCTCAGCGAATATTTTGCAAATATACCCCCGACAAATAAGAATGAATATACAGGTATGTTCGAGGGCTATAATGTCATATGGATAACTGCGGAGGGGTTCTCAGGCTATGCGCTTGATTCCGGTCTGTTCCCTACACTGTCAAAACTTGCGGACGAGGGCTTTGTCTTTGAAAATTACTATCAGCCGCTATGGTACGGTTCAACATTAGGCGGAGAGTATGCAAACCTGATGGGAAGCCCGACTAAGAACGGTTCATACCTCAGTATGTGCAGGGCTGCCGACAATGAGAATGGCATGCTGTTTTCCATGGCGAATACGCTCAAGAGACTCGGCTATAGCTGTTACGGATTCCATGACAACGACTATACATATTATGACAGGAATATCACCCATCCGGCGCTGGGATACGAGTGGATAGCCAGCGGTAATGGGCTTGAGTACCAGACTGACGAGAACGGGCAGGACATGTGGCCTCAGTCGGATCTTGTCATGATGGAGGAGACATTTGACAAGTATACAGAGACGCAGCCGTTCCATCTGTACTACCTGACGGTCAGCGGTCATGTGCCATATGGATACGGTGCGGCAAATGCCATGGCGGATAAGAACAAGGCTGTGGTCAGTGATCTTAACTATGTCCTGGATACTACAAAGGCATATCTGGCATCCCAGTACGAAATGGAAAAGATGCTTGAATATATGATGAAGAGACTTGAGAAGAAGGGGCTGCTGGACAATACTGTTATCGTCCTGGCGGGGGATCATGTACCGTATGACAATATGGACGTTGTGGATGAACTGGCAGGGGAGAACTTTGGAAACAGTCTTGAGGCGTACAGGAGCAGACTTGTCATATGGTCGGCGTCGATGGAGAAGCCGGTGAGAGTTGACAAGGTGTGCAGCAGTATAGATATCCTGCCGACCATGCTCAATCTCATGGGAGTGGATTATGATTCGAGGCTCATCATAGGAAGGGATATCCTGTCAGACAGTACAGGACTGGTGCTGTTCCCGGACAGAAGCTTTATAACGGATGCATTTGAATATAACGCAGTCACGGACACGCTGACATCCCACACGGGTGCGGAGGTATCGGATGACAGTTTCATTGCGATGCAGCTATATGTCGCGGATAAATTTACAGCAGCTGACAACATAACAGAGTCGGGGTATTATACATATGTTGCCAGGTATCTGGGGATAGACGAGGATAATTGACAATATTTATCATATTAAAATGTGGAATTATTCTCAAAAACGTATTATAGTATTTGTGGCTAATACCATAGGTATGTAATGAAAATATTATGCAATAAAGAAAGAGGTTAATTATGAAACTTGGTAGAAATGATATGTGCTGGTGCGGAAGTGGTAAGAAATACAAGACCTGTCACCTGGCTCTTGACGATAAGCTTGAGGATATGAAGAACAGAGGATTCAAGATCCCTACACATGCGATGATCAAGAACGCAGAGCAGATCGAGGGAATCAGGGAGGCTTCAAAGGTCAACACATCTGTGCTCGACTACATAACTCCATTTGTCAAGATAGGAGTGTCTACCAGAGAGCTGGATGACCTTATCTATAACTATACAAAGTCCATAGACGCTATTCCTGCATGTCTTGGATATGAGGGATATCCTAAGAGTGTGTGTATATCGGTAAATGATGTGGTATGCCACGGCATTCCAAGTGATGACATTATTCTCCAGGATGGAGATATAGTTAATATCGACTGTACAACAGAGTACAAGGGATATTTCGGAGACTCATCAAGAATGTTCATGCTGGGAAATGTTGATCCCGCATGGAAGAAGCTTGTAGAGGATACAAAGAAGGCTCTTGATATAGGTGTTGAGGTGTGCAGCAAGCCATATGTGACCATAGGAGATATAGGATATGCCATCAACAAATTTGCACAGGAGCAGGGCTATTCGGTTGTCCGTGAGATAGGCGGCCATGGAGTAGGTCTTGCAATTCATGAGGAGCCTTATGTAAGTCATATAGGACAGCCTGGCAAGGATTATGTGCTTGCTCCGGGAATGGTGTTCACCATTGAACCTATGATCAACATGGGCGGCCCTGATGTATATCAGGATGCAGATGACGGCTGGACTATCTACACGGAGGATGGCTCACCATCGGCACAGTGGGAGTACACACTGGTTATGACAGAGCATGGAGTGGAGATACTTGCCCACTAGGGAGTGGAATAGAATAAAAGAGCAGCAGCCTGATATGTTATCAAAGACATATCGGGCTGCTGCTTTTTGTTGTGTTAGTTATCCATTAGGATCTGCTGCCGTAAACCGGCAGACAGATTATATTACTTTGTAAGTATTCCAAGGATCTCGTTGCTTCTTGCGATGAACTTGGTCATTGCCTCTGCTGACAGTGGACGGTTGGCAAGTACGGCCAGATCATATAACTGGCAGCAGATCGTAGCTGTGTTGTCGCTGTCAGGGTTGTCCAGAACGTATTTAACAAGCTTGTTGTTGCTGTTCAGGATGAGTGTCTCTCCCTCGCCCTGACCGAACATTGATGGATCCATACCGGCCATGCCGTACATCTTCATCATTTCCTGCATACGTCTTGTCTCCTCAGGCTGGGTGAGGATAGAAGATGTATTCTCATCCTTCAGGGATTCAACCTTTACATTCAGGTTCTTCATGTCGAGAGCCTTCTCAAATGTAGCTGTGAGCTTATCCTTGTATTCCTTTGCAGTCTCCTCGGAGAGCTCCTCGCCGACAAAGTTGTCAGAGAGCTCAGCGTCTATTCTGTAGAAGTGAACATTCTCATTCTTCTGCTCAAGCAGTGTGATGAATGGGCTGTCGATGGTCTGTGTCATGATCAGCGCGTCCATGCCCTCAGCCTTGAACATATTGATGTACTGTGACTGAGCCTGCTCATCGGTTACATAGAATACCTTGTTCTCATACTTTTCCTTTCCAGCCTCAAGATACTCAGGGAGAGTTATATATTTGCCCTCGAGATTCTTGTATATACAGAAGTCCTTCATCTTGTCGAGGAACTTGAGATCCTTCAGACAACCAAACTTGATAAATGGGTTGATGTCATCCCAGTACTTCTCGTAGTCCTCTCTGTGTGTCTTGTACATGCCGGACAGCTTGTCTGCAACCTTCTTGGTGATGTAGTCTGAGATCTTCTTGACAAATCCGTCATTCTGAAGCGCACTACGTGATACGTTCAGTGGAAGATCAGGACAGTCGATACATCCCTTTAAGAGCATGAGGAACTCAGGAATTACTTCCTTGATATTGTCGGCGACGAATACCTGGTTGTTGTACAGCTTGATCGTTCCCTCAAGGTTGTCATACTGTGTATTGATCTTAGGGAAGTACAGGATACCTTTCAGGTTGAATGGGTAGTCCATGTTCAGGTGTATCCAGAACAGAGGCTCCTTGTAGTCGTGGAATACCTTTCTGTAGAACTCCTTGTATTCCTCGTCGGTGCAGTCGTTTGGATGCTTTGCCCACAGTGGGGTAGTGGTGTTGAGTGGCTTAGGAGCTTCAGGCTTCTTCTCCTCGGTCTTTGTATCGTCTGCGTCTGGGCCCTTGCTGTCAGTGCTGCCCTCAGCATTATCTGCTGTGTCGCTGACTTCCTTTGCATCCACGTCTACAGTAGCATCCTTAGGATCTTCCTGTGGCTCGTCTGCGTTTGTGTAGTAGATCTCAACAGGCATGAACGAACAATACTTGTCGATGACCTCCTTGATCCTGTATTCATTTGCAAATTCATAGCTGTCCTCGTTCAGATAAAGGGTGATGGTAGTACCTCGGTCAGCCTTAATGCACTTCTTCATGGAGTATTCAAGGCCGTCCTTGCACTCCCAGTATACAGCGTCCTCGCCGTCCTTGTATGACTTTGTCTCGATGGTGACCTTGTCGGCAACCATGAATGCGGAGTAGAAGCCCAGTCCGAAGTGACCGATGATCTGTTCCTCTGTTGCCTTGTCCTTGTACTGCTCAAGGAATGCCTCGGCTCCTGAGAAAGCAATCTGGTTGATATATTTCTCAACCTCCTCCTCAGTCATACCGATACCGTTATCGGTAAATGTGATGGTCTTGTCGTTGGCACTTGTGGTCACATCTATACGATATGGCTCATCCGGCTCGTCAAATTCGCCCATAAGAGACAGCTTCTTAAGCTTTGTCACGGCATCACAGCCGTTTGATATAAGCTCCCTGACAAATATATCGTGGTCTGAATACAGCCACTTCTTGATGACAGGGAAAATGTTTTCACTGTTGATCGATAAATTTCCGTTCTTCATAATTGTATACATCTCCTTAAAATATAATGGTTTTCAATGAAAGATGTGTCATCCCCGATCTGTGTTCAATCTTAATAGAAATGTACACTGACACATCAGGCTAAAAGGTATGATAAATCAGCTGGGAACTAAAGTCAAGAAAAAATTAGCACTCAGACAAAATGAGTGCTAACAGGGACGGTGCGTAAAAAAATCCGGCATCAGATGAGGTGCCGGATCTTCAAAAATCATATTAAATTTCTTCAAAAAATCAGCTTTCGGTGAAATATATTCCGGCAGTCTTCAGGAAATCCCTGATCTCCGCATCCCACACATGCTCAAGGGTCTTATCCATGGTGAATATGTTCTGGGTCGCCATGGATGTGAGTTGTATGCTCATGCCGTCATAGTAGACGTTCAAGGTGAGATTTGCCACATCAGATACAGGTATGGTGAGATGGTTCTTCTCAAGCATATCCATGATGTCCGGCTGGGAGAGCACGAGCACTATCTTGAAGCTCAGTGGCAGCTTCTTTCCTCTTATAACATTATATACATGTGGTTTTATGGACTCCCATGAGGCGTAGGATGTGGAAGCCATGAGCTCCAGCTCCTCCTTGTCATAGAAATCCTTGTTTACCCTTCCGTCAAAGCTGTATGTTATCCCGCTTTTTACAAATGCCTCCATGGCGAGAAAACGGTCAAATGTATTGTCCATCAGAAGCTTCTTCACGAAGTCCCTGGTCTCGGTGATGGTGATGTCTAACATTGAAAATCTCCTGTTTTCTGGATTGTGATCCAGCCGTATCTGCGTGCGGCTGCATGCTAAAAGTATATCAGCGGAATGTGGCAAATGCAACAATATAGATACACTGATTTATTGAATTATGGATACCCGTGTGATATAATGTACAAGGATTTAATGTCTAAATGTTATGGAGGGTTTATTTGATGAAGAAGGTTGCATATATAGCATCAGAGTGTGTGCCATTTATAAAGACGGGTGGTCTTGCGGATGTAGTTGGAACACTGCCAAAGATATTTGATAAGAACGAGTATGATGTGAGAGTCATCATGCCGAATTATCTCTGTATTCCGAACAAGTACAGGGAGAAGATGCAGTATATAACGCATTTTTATATGGACATCGGTTACAAGAATGATTATGTTGGCGTTATGTATCTGGAGTATGAGGGTGTCAAGGTATATTTCATAGATAACGAGTATTACTTTAACGGATTTACACCTTATGGTGATGTAAAGTGGGATATCGAGAAGTTCTGTTATTTCTCAAAGGCAGCGCTTTCGATCCTTCCATCGATCGGTTTCCAGCCGGATATACTTCACTGTCATGACTGGCAGGCAGGACTTGTGCCTGTATATCTCAAGACTCTGTTTGCAGGAGATATGTTCTATACAAGCATGAAGTCTGTTATGACTATTCATAATCTCCAGTTCCAGGGCAAGTGGGATATAAAGACCATTCAGGAGTATTCAGGACTCCCTGATTATGTATTTACACCGGACAAGCTGGAGATCCAGAAGGATGCTTCCATGCTTAAGGGCGGACTTGTATATGCAGATAAGATAACAACGGTAAGTAACACATATGCCAAGGAGATACAGACTCCATATTATGGAGAGGGACTTGACGGGCTCTTAAGTGCCAGATGGCAGTCACTCTGGGGCATTGTCAACGGTATAGATTACGAGGTATGGAATCCTGCAACAGATCCACAGGTATATAAGAACTACAGCGTGGATAACTTCAGACAGCTCAAGAAGATCAACAAGATCGAACTGCAGAAGGAATGTGGACTTCCTCAGGATGAGAATCAGTTTGTAATAGGAATCATATCCAGACTCACAGACCAGAAGGGTCTTGATCTGGTTGACAGGATCATGAACGATATATGCTGTGACGGAGTACAGTTCATCGTCCTCGGAACCGGTGACGGCAAGTACGAGAACATGTTCAAGTATTATCAGGGAATACATCCTGCAAAGGTATCAGCGAACATCTATTATTCAGATGAGAGATCTCATAAGATGTATGCAGGCTGCGATGTGATGCTCGTGCCTTCAAGATTTGAGCCATGTGGACTCACACAGCTCATGGCACTCAGATATGGCACAGTTCCAGTAGTAAGAGAGACAGGTGGTCTTGCAGATACTGTTGAGGCTTATAATCAGTTCGAGGGTACAGGAACAGGATTCTCATTTGCTAATTATGATGCATATGAGCTCCTCAATGCCATAAACTATGCAAAGGAAGTGTACTATAACAACAAAGAGGCATGGTATGGAATCCAGGAGCGTGGCATGAGACAGGATTACTCATGGTATAACTCGGCGAATATATATAAGGATCTCTACAATTCACTGTAGGATCAGGATAGCAGTAATGTGGTAGTAGATATGGAAGAGGCAGAGAATGAATTTGCATTTTCTGCCTTTTTTCAGGGATATAGGAGAGACAGATATGGCGTTTGACGGAATAGTGATATCCAATGTGGTAAGAGACATGAAGGAGAAACTCATCGACGGAAGGATATATAAGATATATCAGCCGGAGAAGGACGAGCTCAACATAGTAATAAAGAATAACAGGGAGAATTACAGGTTGCTCATGTCTGCGGATGCAAGCCTCCCGCTTATATACTTTCAGCAGTCCGCCAAGGAGAATCCTATGACAGCGCCGAATTTCTGTATGCTCCTCAGGAAGCATATCAACAACGGAAGGATAGTTGATGTGTATCAGCCGGGCTTTGAGAGAATAGTTGTCATGGTCATCGAGCATCTGGACGAGCTTGGAGATCTAAAGAGAAAGAAACTCATCATAGAGATCATGGGTAAGCACAGCAATATCATATTTGCCACGGATGAGAATGTCATCATCGACAGCATAAAGCATATATCCCATATGGTGAGCTCAGTGAGGGAGGTTCTTCCGGGCAGGACTTATGAGTATCCTCCGGCGGGAGGAAAGGTATCCCCGCTTGAGATAGAGCGCGGGGACTTCATAGAGCGTGTGAGCTCGAGCCCTACGAATATCATAAAGGCGATATACCAGAACATAACCGGATTTTCACCGGTTGTGGCGAGTGAGATAACCTACAGGGCAGGACTTGACGGCAACATGCCTGTGGACAGCATGAGCGAGGCGGATGTCGCAAGGCTTTATGATGAATTTGCCGGGATAGTATCTGATATAAGGAACGGGAACTATACTCCTGAGATCATACTGGACGGTTACACTCCAGTGGAGTTCTCGTCGGTGCATCTGTCGATGTACAGCGACAAGGCCATAGAATCAAGGGACGACATTTCAAAGGTGCTTGATGAGTATTTCTACAGAAAGAGTGCGGTCACAAGGATAAGACAGAAGTCATCGGATCTTAGAAAGATCGTCTCGAATGCCATTGAGAGAACGAGCAAGAAGTACGACCTGCAGCTCGCTCAGTTAAAGGACACTGAATCCAGGGAAAAGTACCGTGTGTACGGAGAACTGATCAACACATATGGTTACAATATAGAACAGGGAGCGGACAGTTTTGAGGCTCTCAACTACTATACTAACGAGATGATAAAGATCCCGCTTGACAAGACCATATCTGTTATGGACAACTCCAAGAGATATTTTGCGAGATACAACAAGCTCAAGAGGACTTATGAGGCACTTACACAGCTCACTGTCGAGACGAAGAGTGAGCTGGAGCATCTTCAGTCGGTACAGACGTTCCTTGATATGGCGATAGATGAGAATTCACTGGCACAGGTCAAGGAGGAGCTCGTAGCCTGCGGATATGTAAAGGGACATTACGGACGCAAGGGCGACAGGAAAAAGGCAAAGTCAAAACCGCTGCACTACATATCCAGCGATGGATTCCATATGTATGTGGGCAAGAATAATATCCAGAACGATGAGCTCACATTTAAATTCGCAAATGGTGGGGATATGTGGTTCCATGCTAAGAAGATGCCGGGTTCCCATGTCATCGTGAGACTTGAGGGTGCGGGAGAACTTCCTGATTCTACATATGAGGAGGCGGCAAGACTTGCAGCGTATTATTCGTCTGGAAGGACGGCACCGAAGGTGGAGATAGACTATACCGAGCGCAGAAATATCAAAAAGCCTGCGGGGGCAAAGCCTGGATTTGTAATATATCATACGAATTACTCGATGATTGCAGAGCCGAGAATTGCGGGAATAGAGGAAGTACAATAAATAATTTGATTTTTAAACAGGTGTGAAGTATAATATATTATCTGTTATCAGGTAATTGAAAACAACATATAACCTGGGAATATTAGGAGACAGATATGGTAAAAAGCATGACAGGATTTGGCCGCAGCGAGAGGGTGACTGATGCATACAAGATAGTTGTAGAGATGAAGTCAGTCAATCACAGATTCTGCGACATCAATATAAAGCTCCCGAAGAAGATAAGCTTCTTTGAGACAAACATAAGAACATATCTCAAAAAATATATTGAGAGAGGAAAGGTTGACGTGTTCATCACATACGAGGATTTCTCGGATGACAATGTCAAGTTGAAGTACAACAAGGACGTTGCCGAGAAGTACATGGGATATTTCGAGGAGATGTCCAAGGATTTTGGAATTGAGAACAGCATAACACCTGCACAGCTTGGAGGCTTCCCTGACGTGTTCACGGTTGAGGAGCAGGCGGTCGACCAGGATGAGCTGTGGAAGATAATAGAGACATCCCTTGACGAGGCTGCGAAGATGTTCGTGCAGTCGAGGATAACAGAGGGAGAGAACCTTAAGAAGGACATGATCGACAAGCTTGACGGAATGAGAGCTGCCGTTGATTATATAGAGGAGATATCACCTGAACTTGTGGAGGAGTACAGACGCAAGCTCACGGACAAGATCACAGAGGTTCTTGACAATCCTGTTATAGATGAGAACAGGATCGCCACAGAGGTCGTTATATATGCGGACAAGATATGTGTGGACGAGGAGACTGTAAGGCTTAAGAGCCATATCAGCAGCACGAAGAAGATTCTGGAGGATGGCGGAAGCGTCGGCAGGAAGCTGGACTTCATCGCACAGGAGATGAACAGAGAGGCGAACACGATACTTTCAAAGGCCAATTCACTTGATGTGTCAGACAAGGCGATACAGCTCAAGACTGACATAGAGAAGGTCAGAGAGCAGATACAGAATCTGGAATAGAGTACATAATTTTTAGAGGTAATGATGATGGCAGATAAGAATACAAAGCGTGGATCGCTCATAGTCATATCCGGTTTTTCAGGAGTTGGAAAGGGCACAGTTGTCAAGAGACTTGTGTCGGATTTTGGATATAACCTTTCAGTGTCGGCGACGACAAGATCACCGAGAGAGGGTGAGGTCGATGGAAGAGAGTATTATTTCATGGATCGCAAGGATTTTGAGAATCTCATTGACTACGGCGGATTTATCGAGTGGACACAGTATGTAGAGAATTATTATGGAACTCCAAAGAAGTATGTTGAGGAGAAGCTTGCTGATGGCAAGGACGTCATACTCGAGATAGAGGTCATGGGCGCACTCAATGTCAAGAAGCAGTTCCCTGATGCGCTTCTCATATTTATATCAGCTCCAAGCATAAGCGAGCTTAAGAGCAGACTGGCAGGAAGAGGAACAGAGTCGGAGGAGACCATAATCAAGAGACTCCGAAAGGCCACAGAGGAAGCTGAGGACATGGACAAGTACGACTACATCATAGTCAACGATGATCTGGACGAGTGTATACACACCGTGGATTCAGTCATCAGAAGCTATGGCTGCAGAAGAGATAATCAGCTTGGATATATAGCCGGAATAAAAGAAGAGCTTGCAGAGATAAAGAAACTCTGATAAATTAGACTGGATAACAGTGGACAGCAGTTTAGAAGAATATTTCAATAATCATATAAGAAAGGGGATATAATATCATGTTACATCCATCATACACAGACTTAATGTCAGTAGTAAATGCAGAGGTTGAGCCAGGTGAGCAGCCTGTAGTAAACAGCAGATATTCAATCGTTCTTGCAACAGCAAAGAGAGCAAGAGAGATCATTGATGGTCAGGAGCCTATGGTGGCAGCAGACCCAAAGAAGAAGCCATTATCCATCGCTGTAGATGAAGTTTACCATGGAAAGGTAAAGATCGTCGGAGCAGACGAGGATTAACAGACCGGAATATATAGCGGTAAGTGAGAAGAATGGAGGTTGGAGCTTTTAGCACAGCCTCCTATTTTTCTGATACACAACTGTGCCGGATGTGGCATATTCTAAATAAACAGGAATATGTCGACGGGAGGTGTATCATGAGGGCGTCAGATGTTCTAAAAGGCACGGTCTATGAGATCCTGGCAGGGGACATTGACTGTCAGATTACGGATCTGGCAGATGATTCCAGAGATGTCACACAGGGAACTCTTTTTGTGTGCCGGAGAGGTGCGAGAACAGATGGACATCGCTATATAGATGATGCCGTGGCAAGGGGCGCAGCGTGTATAGTCATGACAGATGATATCGGCATACCTGCGGAGCGGTCAGCCGGACGCTGGGGGGATACCGATGGTGTACTGATCGTGAGACTGTATGACTATCGCCACGGTATAGGAATGATATGTAATAATTTCTGGAATTTTCCGTCACGAAGTATGAAGGTTATAGGTGTGACCGGGACAAAGGGAAAGACCACGGTCGCATGTATGATAAAGTCTATGCTGGACAGATGGGGGCGTAGAACCGGTCTTGTGGGAACCATAGAGATCGATGACTGTATTCGGAAGATACCATCTGTGAACACCACTCCGGGAACGATATATCTCCATCGCAAGCTTGCAGACATGGTGGCAAATGGTGCGGAATACTGCGTCATGGAGGTATCGTCACAGGGGCTTATGCACAGCCGTGTGTCGGGGGTAGAATTTGATATATGCGTATATACAAATCTTGCTCCGGATCACATTGGGCGGAATGAACACCGCACATTTGCCGAGTATGGGAGATGGAAGAGAAGCCTGTTCTCAAAGTGTAAGACTGCGGTGATAAATGCAGATGACATGTATTCTGGGTGTATTGCTGCCGAGGCTGTGAATGCAGGGGCTGAAGTGGTATATTATGGTGTGAGGAATCACACTGCAGCCGGGGATGGCAATGTGTGTATGGCGGGAGCAATACACAGGCTCATTCTCCATAGAGTTATGGGGATAGGCTATGAGTGTGAGAGAACGGACGGGGAGAGCACTTACATGACTGTTGGCATACCGGGAGAGTTCAATGTGTACAATTCTCTTGCTGCGGTAACCACTTGCGGGATCATCGGGATACCGATGGAGGTAATGCAGGATTCGCAGTCGGATATGAAGGTGAGGGGCAGACTCGAGCCGGTGGAGATTCCGGGATACGCAAGGATATTCATCGATTATGCCCACAATGCCGTGAGCCTGGAAAATGTACTGACCACCCTCAGACAGTACAGGCCGAAGAGGCTTATATGTCTGTTCGGATGCGGCGGCAATAGATCAGCCGGGCGCAGAAAAGGCATGGGATTTGTGTCGGGCAGGCTGGCGGATATGACGGTCATAACAAGTGATAACCCGAGATTTGAATCCCCGGAGGCGATAATGACGGATATTGAGACCGGGGTTCTCGAGGGCGGAGGAGAATATGTAAAGATATGCAGCCGTCTGGATGCTATAAGATACGCTCTGGAGATTTCGGACAGGGATGATATAGTCCTTCTGGCCGGCAAAGGCCATGAGACATATCAGGATATAGAGGGACGCAGGACACAAATGGACGAGAGAGAAATGATACGGCAGATATTGGAGGAGAAAAATGCGGGGATTGTACGCAGATGTGATAATTGATATATCCCATGAGGCGATAGACAGAACATTTCAATATGCTATTCCTGACGATATTGCCGGCAGGATACAGATAGGAAGTCAGGTCAACATTCCATTTGGCAAGGGAAATAATCTGAGAAAAGGCTATGTCATAGGGATATCGGATTCCACGGAATATGATGAGAGCAGGATAAAGTCTATAGATTCTCTGTGCGAGGACGGCGTGGCAGCTCCGGGAAGGCTCCTTGCCCTTGCGGCGTGGATAAAGGAGAACTACGGCTCCACCATGATAAATGCCATCCAGACGGTGATGCCGGTGAAAAAAACGGTTAAGTCCGTGGTGGTTAGATATGTTGTCCTTTCATGCGAGGATGTGGACACATGGGAATACAGATATATGAAGAAGAATGCCAGGGCAAAGCTCAGGCTCCTCCGCGAGCTTATGGTGAGACATGAGCTCCCAATGACGGAGGCCACCGGGACTTTGAATGTGTCATATCAGGCGGTTAAGGCCATGGAGGACGAAGGTGTCGTTCGTATCGTTGAGGACAGCAGATACCGGGATGTGGTGTCTGACGCGGTGAGGCAGCAGGCATTTGAGGCTCCTGATATAGAGCTTAACAGTGACCAGCAGAGGATAGTCGATGATTTCGTAAGTGATGCAGATCAGGGTATACACAGGACATATCTTCTTCATGGCGTGACGGGAAGCGGCAAGACTGAGGTGTATGTGAGGTGTATCCGTGAAGTCGTCCGCGCGGGCAGACAGGCGATCGTGCTGATACCTGAGATAGCACTCACGTATCAGACACTGACATATTTCTCCAGATACTTTGGTGACCGTGTGACCATGGTCAACTCAAAGCTAAGCAGCGGGGAGAAGTATGATCAGTTTGAGCGCGCAAGGAAGGGCGATGTGGACGTGGTGATAGGCCCGAGGTCTGCGCTGTTTACCCCATTTGAGAAGCTGGGACTTATAATAATAGATGAGGAGCATGAGAGCAGCTATAAGAGTGACAGCCCGCCAAAATATCACGCAAGGGAGACTGCCATAGAACGTGCAAGGCTTGAGGGGGCGAGTGTCATACTCGGTTCCGCAACTCCTTCTGTGGAGAGCTACAAGCGTGCACTGGCGGGTGAGTACAGGCTGTGGACCATGGACAGCCGTGTTGAGGGCAGAGCCATGGCAGAGACAAGCATAGTAGATCTCAGGGATGAACTCCACCGGGGCAACAGATCCATAATAAGCGACGAGCTTGCAAATGATATAGCGGACAGGCTCAGCAAGCGGGAACAGATCATGCTGTTCATCAACAAGCGGGGATATAACAGCTTTGTATCCTGCAGGAGCTGCGGAGAGGCAGTGAAATGCCCGCACTGTGACGTGTCCATGGCACTGCACTCTGGAAATAATACACAGAAGGGCGTGCTTGTGTGCCACTACTGCGGATTCAGAATGCCGGAGCCGGACAAATGTCCGGCGTGCGGTTCAAAGCTCATAGGAGGCTATGGAGTCGGAACCGAGAAGGTCGAGCAGGAGGTACACAGGTTGTTCCCGGAGGCCAGGACCTTAAGGATGGACAGGGATACGACCTCGAAGAAGAATTCTCATGAGCAGATACTTGAGAGCTTCGGAAGAGGCGATGCGGACATACTCATAGGAACCCAGATGATAGTCAAGGGACATGACTTTTCCAGAGTGACACTTGTGGGTGTGCTGTTGGCGGATCTCACACTGTTCAGCGGAGACTACAGAGCCGGTGAGAGGACATTTGACCTGCTGACCCAGGCTGCGGGAAGAGCCGGAAGGGGTGATGTGCCCGGAAAGGTTGTGATACAGACCTACAAGCCGGACAACTACGCCATAACTGCGGCAGCGTCCCAGGATTACAGGGCATTCTACGATATCGAGGAGGCGTACAGATCACTCATGAGGTATCCGCCGGAGTGGAATATGATGGTCATAATGGGCACGGGCATGGACGAAGAACAGCTTGCCAATATAATGGATAGGATGTATTCTCTTATAAGGGGAAAATATATAAATGCAGGACATCTGTCTGTGATCGGTCCTTCGGAACCGGCCATATCAAAGATAAAGGATGTGTACAGGCGGGTGTTGTATATAAAACACCGGGATTACAGGATGCTGGTGGATGTCAAGGATTATGTCGAGGAATGGCTTAAGGAGAACGGAGAGAACGATGTGAGCGTATTCTTTGACCTGAATCCGGTAAATATGTATTAGTGAAAAGGAGATTTGTGGACATGGCGATAAGAAATATAAGATATGACGGAGATGACATACTCAGAAAGGTGTGCAGACCGGTTGAGAAGATGGATGACAGAACACTTACACTCATAGATGACATGTTTGATACCATGTATGAGGCAAATGGAGTTGGACTTGCCGCACCTCAGGTTGGAATACTCAAGAGGATAGTTGTTATTGATGTCGGCGATGACAATCCACTCTGTCTTATAAATCCTGTGATAACAGAATCAGACGGAGAGCAGACAGGTGAGGAGGGATGCCTCAGCCTTCCTGGAAAATTTGGAACAGTTACAAGACCTATGCATGTAATATGCAAGGCATTTGACGAGAATATGGAGGAGTTTACAGTCGAGGGAGAGGGACTTCTGGCGAGAGCTATCTGCCACGAGCTTGATCATCTTGACGGAAAGCTCTACAAGGATCTTGTCGAGGATGGCCTTCACGAGGTAGAGCAGAATTAAGAGATACTTAACCTATAACAAGGAGGACATGCAGATGAGAGTTATATATATGGGAACCCCTGATTTTGCCGTGCACGCACTTGTATCCATAGTGGAAGCGGGACATGACGTTGTGGCATGCTTTACGCAGCCGGACAAGGCAAAGGGAAGGAGCAAAAAGCTTCAACCGACACCGGTGAAGGTACAGGCAATGGAATATGATATTCCGGTATATCAGCCGGTGAAGCTCCGTGAGCAGGAGAACGTGGACATCATCAGAGAGTATGCACCTGATGTGATAGTTGTGGCAGCATATGGCCAGATACTTCCTGAGAGCATACTCAATATTCCGAAGTACGGATGTGTCAATATCCATGCATCGCTGCTCCCGAAGTACCGCGGTGCGGCGCCTATCGAGTGGGCGATCATTGACGGCGAGAAGGAGACCGGAGTCACCACAATGTACATGGCAAAGGGACTTGATACCGGAGATATGATAGAACATTCGATTGTGTCTATCGGTGACGATGACACTGGAGAGACATTGACGGACAAGCTTGCGGCAAGCGGTGCGCAGCTTATACTGTCAACCCTTGAAAAGCTTGAGAATGGAACTGCGGTCCGGACACCTCAGGATGACAGCCTGAGCTGTTACGCTTCCATGTTGAACAAGGGTATGGGAGATATAGATTTCAGTGAGCCGGCAGAGAAGATAGAGAGACTTGTGAGAGGCCTTCAGCCATGGCCTTGTGCATACACAAGGATAGGCGGCAAGAATGTCAAGATATATGGGGCAAAGGTAGTGAGCCGTGAGGATGGCATTGCACCTGGTGAGATAACCATGGTGACCAAGAAGACATTTGCCATAGCGTGTGGACAGGATGCACTCCAGATAACAAGATTGCAGCCTGAGGGCAAGAAGCCTATGGATGCGGTGGCGTTCCTTGCGGGCAATAAACTCACAGCTGGAGAGCACATCTGATCAAATATATCTGATGAAGAATGGACAGAGGTAGAATGGATACAAAGACTCGAGAGGTGGTTCTGACCACATTACTGGACATAGAGAAAAATCATACATTTTCAAATATAGCACTTGGAACGGCACTCCGGGCCAACCAGTTCATGAGCAAACAGGACAGGGCGTACATCACGAGAATGGTCGAGGGAGTCACAGAGCAGAGGATAAAGCTGGACTACATAATAAACCAGTTCTCCAAAACAAAGGTGAACAAGTGCAAGCCGCTCATAAGATGCGTCCTCAGGATGGGAACTTACGAGCTGTTCTTTATGGACTCTGTTCCGGATTCGGCTGCCTGCAACCTGTCGGTGAAGCTGGCGGTGGATCATGGATTTGGAAGCCTCAGAGGCTTTGTCAACGGAGTGCTCAGAAATATCGCAAGAAGCAGGGATGGTATAAAATACCCTGATAAGAACACATCACCTTTGGAATACTATTCGGTTGAATATTCAGTTCCTGTGGAGCTTGTGGAGATACTGCTGCAGGACTATGACAGCGAAACGGTGGACAGGATACTCGGAAGCAGCTACGAAATGCGTCCGACATCCATAAGGGTGAATACAGACAGGATAAGCGTTGATGAAGTCGAGAGGAAGCTGGAGGCCGCTGGAATAGAGACAGTGCGAGGAAACCTGAATGACACATCACTTCTTATAAAGGGATATGATTATGTCAGAAGGATCCCAGGATTCATGGATGGAGAATTTGTTGTACAGGATCAGAGTTCGTGTCTGGCTGTAAGGGCAGCAGGTATACAGAATGGAGATCTGGTGGTGGATGTGTGTGCAGCACCGGGCGGCAAAACCATGTATGCCGCAAGTCTTGTGGGACAGACAGGAAGGGTGATCTCAAGGGATCTCACCGAGAACAAGACGGAGCTCATAGAGGAGAACGTGGACAGACTTGGACTGACAAATGTCACTGTCGAGGCATGGGATGCGAGAGAACTTGATGAGAACCTTGTCGGAAAGGCTGATGTGGTAATAGCAGACCTTCCGTGTTCGGGACTTGGCATAATGGGCAGGAAGAACGATATCAAGTACAATGTGACAGGTGACAGCATAGACGAGCTGGCACAGCTTCAAAGGGATATTCTTGACACTGTATCCAGATATGTGAAAACGGGTGGAACACTGGTGTATTCGACATGTACTATAGACAGCAGGGAGAATCAGAACAATGTTAAGTGGTTTGTGGAAAATCATGATTTTGAGACTGTGAGTATAGATGAGATCGTACCGGGGCACGGCGGCGATAAAGGATATGTAACTCTGTTACAGGGAGTAGATGAGTGTGATGGATTTTTCATATCGAAGTTCGTGCGTACAAAATAGATAGAACATGTATAAAAGATTGGACAGAGTATGGAAGTAAAGGATAGAGAAGATAAGGATATTAGACAGCCGGATCTGAAATCAATGAATATGGAAGAACTCAGGAACTGGGTCATCGGTGCCGGTCAGCCGGCATTCAGGGCGAAGCAGATATATCAGTGGTTTCATGTGAAGCTTGCGGACGGAACGGAGGAGATGACCAATCTGCCGAAAAGCCTCAGAGAGAAGATGGATGAATATGGAATATATGGTGTGAGCGTTGTCACCAGACTCATTTCAGAGGATGACGGCACAAATAAATTCCTGTTCAGACTCCATGATGGGAATGTCATAGAGAGCGTGCTCATGAAGTACAAGCATGGCAATTCCGTGTGCATATCATCCCAGGTGGGCTGCCGTATGGGCTGCAGGTTCTGTGCATCGACCATAGGCGGGCTGGTGAGGAATCTCACAGCGTCTGAGATGCTGTCACAGATATACAGCATCCAGAAGATAACAGGTGAGCGTGTGTCAAATGTGGTCGTGATGGGAACAGGAGAGCCGCTGGATAACTTTGACAATCTTGTCAGGTTCATAGAGATGCTGACGGACGAGAATGGACTGAACATAAGCCAGAGAAATGTCACAGTGTCGAGCTGCGGTTTAGTGCCTGAGATAAAGAGGCTTGCGGATATGGGGCTTTCCATTACATTTGCATTGTCGCTTCACGCGCCAAATGACGAGGACAGAAGGGCACTCATGCCGATAGCCAACAGATACAGCATTGCAGAGGTTCTGGACGCCTGTGATTATTACTTTGACAGGACGGGCAGGAGGATAACATTTGAGTATTCTCTTGTAAAAGGGCAGAATGACAGCCCTGAGAAGGCATGCGAGCTGGCGCGTCTCATAAGGGGAAGAAACTGCCATGTGAACCTCATTCCCGTAAATCCGATCAAGGAGAGGGATTACGAGAGGGCGGATAACAGCGCCATTGAGAATTTCAAAAATATTCTGGAAAGAAACCAGATAACAGCTACGGTGCGAAGAAGCATGGGGCGTGACATAGACGCAGCGTGCGGACAGCTCCGCCGTAAATATGAGGAGGAGAACAAGACGGATAAATAGTTCGTCTTGTTCTTTTTTATGTGTTGTGCTAAAATAGGCAAGGTGGCGTATCAGATAATATTTTAGGCTGATGGAGAGAATATATGAAATCATTTGGAATAACAGATGTTGGAAAAAAGCGTTCCATGAATCAGGACAGCATATTTTATACAGATGAGCCAATAGGGGCTATCAGCAATCTGTACATAGTTGCGGATGGCATGGGCGGTCATAAGGCCGGGGACGTTGCATCCAGAACGGCGATTGAAGCCGCAGTTGAATATATAAGTGAAAGCGAGATAAGCAATCCTGTATCGCTGCTCAAGAGGGCGATAATATATGCCAATGACAAGGTGTATAAGCTTGCGCTCAGCAATCCGGAGGATTACGCAGGTATGGGAACGACATTTGTAGCTGCAGTGATCGATGATGGAATCATGTATGTCGCGAATATAGGTGACAGCAGATTATATATAGTTAACAATGAGATAAGACAGGTCACACTTGATCACTCATTGGTTGAGGAGCTGATAAGGAATGGTCAGCTCGACAGGAATAAGGGACGGAATCATCCAGAGAAGAACATTATAACCCGAGCACTTGGAATAGGTGATGATGTGGTTCCGGATTTCTTTGAAGTAGAACTTTCAGCGGATGATAAGATCCTTCTATGTTCTGATGGTTTGTCGAACATGATAGAGGACGACGAGATTCGGGACATTGTATCAGAGTCGGATGATCTTAAGACAGTCGGTGAGAAGCTGGTGGAGAGAGCGAATTACTACGGCGGCAAGGACAATATATCTGCCGTTGTAGCTGCGATAGATTGGGAGGAATAAATTGGTATGTTAAATCCGGGAACGATGCTCAGCGGTCGTTATGAGATCATAGAATTGGTTGGATCTGGCGGTATGTCAGAGGTATATAAGGCAAAATGTCATGTGTTAAACAGATATGTTGCCATAAAGGTGCTTAAGCCTGAGTTCAGCTCAGACGTTAATTTTGTTACAAAGTTCAGGATAGAGGCCCAGTCTGCGGCGGGGCTGTCACATCCTAATATTGTGAATGTATACGATGTCGGTGAGGACAACGGAATATATTATATAGTAATGGAGCTTGTGGAGGGAACCACCCTCAAGGAATATATACAGGCCCACGGTAGAATAGAGCCTATGCAGGCGATTGATTTTGCCATACAGATAGCCCAGGGACTTCAGGCAGCCCATGAGCATCACACGATACACAGAGATATAAAGCCTCAGAACATCATCATGTCGAACAACGGCACGCTGAAGGTTACTGATTTCGGAATCGCAAGAGCCGCATCGTCAAGCACGACCACGACAAATGCGATGGGCAGTGTTCACTACATATCACCGGAGCAGGCAAGGGGCGGATTCTCAGATGAGAGAAGTGATATTTATTCACTCGGTATCACCATGTATGAGATGCTCACAGGACATGTTCCATTTGAAGGCGAGAACAATGTGGCTATAGCGCTGATGCACATTCAGGGCGAGATGGTATCACCTAGGGAGTATTACCCGGATATACCTACAAGCCTTGAGAAGATCATAAGAAAGTGTACACAGAAGAAGCCGGAGAGACGATATCTCACAGCAAATGCGCTTATAGCTGATCTCAACAGAGTAAAAGAGAATCCTAATATAGATTGTATAGTAGTGCCTAAGACCAGCGTTCCTACATCCCCTACCATTGAGATGACAAAGCAGGAGATGGAGATGATCAAGACCGGAAGACAGGTCGATAAGGCAGATACTACGGAGGTTCCACCTGTAAGTCCGAGAACGTCAGAGATCAAGGCTAACGTGCCAGTTATGCCGCCGTCACAGTTCGACGATCTGTTCCCAGATGACGACGATGAAGAGGATGATACGGACGAGTCAGTGGCAGATGATGGAGAACAGGAGCAGGAATACGATGGAGAAGAGGAGCTTGATCCAAGACTTAAGAAGATAATCATGGTATCAAGTATTGCCATCGCGGTGGTTCTTGCCATACTTGCCATACTTCTCATAGGCAAGATAGCCGGCTGGAATATTCTGGGCGGTAAGGGTAAGACGGAGGAAAGCACCGATGTCATAACCACAGAGGGATCGAACGACACAACTGCACAGGAGACAGTACCTATGGTCAATGTAGTAGGTCTGTATAAGACTGCGGCTGAGGAGCAGATGAAGAAGAATGGCTTCACCAACTATACATTTGTGGAGAAGACAGATGCCACAGTTGAGAAGGGCTATGTAATATCACAGAGTATAGATGATGGAACATCCATAACAAAGGATACACAGATAACTATTTACGTGTCATCTGGCAAGGAAAAGACCAAGGTGCCGAATGTTCTCGGATATGAGGACAGTCAGGCCACAACATTGCTCGAGGAGGCAGGACTTAAGGTAACACATGGCTATGCGTACGATGATAATGTTGAGAAGGATCATGTAATATCCTCAGATCCTGTTGCCGGAACAGAGGTTGAGGAGGGCTCAACAGTCAAGATAATCATCAGTAACGGTAAGGAGACTAAGAAGATCGCAGTTCCTAACCTCAAGGGTAGGTCTGAGGCAGATGCAGCAGCTAAGCTTCAGGAGGTCAACCTGGTAGGCAATCCAAGCTATGAGTACAGCGATGATGTGAAGGAAGGCCAGGTAATATCACAGGATCCTGAGGTCAACACTGAGGTTGACGAGGGAACTACCGTGTCATATGTTGTCAGTAAGGGACCTCAGAAGGTTACATACTCTGTATCTTTCAGCGGTTCAATATCGAATATAGAGTTTGATTTTGATACATTTGGAAGTGTGACAGTTGACATCTCATACACAATAGGCAGACAGACATTCTCTGTATACAGCGGCAAGGCTGGTGCAGGAGACTTCCCTATCAATATAGATGGAGTTGAGGGTCCTACAGGACTTGAGAGCAACCAGGGATCATTCTCTGTGACCATCACGGATTCAGAGGGAATAGATGTCACATCAAGCTTTAACACGGGCGGTTTGTCCGCTACATTTACACAGGAGAGTAATTAGTAGTGGCAGATATCATATCAGGAAAGATAATCAAAGGAATCGGTGGATTCTATTATATAGACGCCGAGGATGGACATTTGTACGAATGTAAGGCGAAGGGCATCTTCAGAAACAAAAAGATCAAGCCCCTTGTCGGAGATAATGTGAATATAGAGATACTTGATCCTGAGAACAATCTAGGTAATATCGTTGAGATATTGCCTAGATTTAACTCTTTAATAAGACCTGCTGTGGCAAATGTGGATCAGACGATCATAATATTTGCCGTGAGCGAGCCTGAGCCGAACTTTAACCTGCTTGACAGATTCCTTGTCAGCATGGAGAAAAGCGGTGTTGAGACTATCATTTGTTTTAACAAGACGGATCTTTCGCCGGACAATATGGAGGCTTGCAGATCATACAGCAAGAGCGGGTATGAGACAATCTTCATAAGCGCCAGGGAAGGCGAGGGCATAGACAGGCTCAGGGAGATCATAAAAGACCGCACAACGGTGTTTGCGGGGCCATCGGGAGTCGGCAAGTCGTCTACTCTCAATGCGATCAAGCCAGAGGCGGAGGCCCAGACAGGCGCTATAAGTGACAAGATAAAGCGTGGCAAGCACACCACGAGACATTCTGAGCTCATGCACATTGGCGGCAGGACATATATTATGGACACACCGGGCTTTTCATCGCTCTATGTTGATTCCATAGAGGCGGAGGATCTCAAGGAGTATTTCCCAGATATTGCGGCATATACGGGAGAGTGCAGATTCAACATGTGCAATCATGTCAGTGAGCCGGATTGTCTGGTAAAGCAGGCGGTTGCGGACGGAGAGATAAGCCGTATAAGATACGAAGATTATGTAATGATATATAACGACTTAAAAGAAAAGAGGAAATGGTAATGATAATTCTTTCACCTTCATTATTGTCAGTTGATTTTGCACATATTGCGTACGGCATTGCGGAGCTTGACAGAGCGAAAGTTCCTGCGCTGCACCTTGACGTTATGGACGGTGCGTTTGTTCCGAACATATCATTTGGTGCGCCTGTCATAAAGTGTCTCAGAAAAGAGACGAACATGATATTTGACGTGCATCTCATGATAGAGGAGCCGGACAGATATCTTGAGGATTTCAAGAAGGCAGGTGCTGACTGGGTAACCGTACATGCAGAGAGCTGTAAGCATCTGCACAGAACCGTTGCCAGGATACATGAGCTTGGAATGAAGGCCGGAGTGGCACTCAATCCGGCAACTCCTGTATCAGTGCTTGACTATGTGATAGACGATCTGGATATGGTACTTGTTATGAGTGTCAATCCGGGATTCGGCGGACAGTCATTCATTCCTTCAGCACTCAGAAAGGTGGCTGAGGTCAGAAAAATGGCAGATGACAGAGGCCTTGAGCTCAATATAGAGGTGGATGGTGGAGTCAATTTGAAGAATGTGGGTGACGTCATAGAAGCCGGTGCAAATGTCATAGTTGCCGGTTCTGCGGTATTCGGCGGTGATGCTTATGAGAACAGCTGCAGCTTTCTCAAAGTATTTGAGAAATATGAGGCATAGATAATAAAGGGCAAATAGTGATATGAAGAGTTATATTATAATATCCGGAGGCAGAGTTGATCTGTATTCACTTCAGGGAATCATGGACAGACACCTTGAAAGCAGCAGAGTGATAGCTGTGGACAAGGGTATAGAGACCTGCAATAAGATAGGAATAGTACCGGATGTGATCGTGGGTGACTTCGATTCAGCCAGCAAGGTGACTGTGGGCGTGTACAGGAAGATGGCTAAAAAGATGCACTCCATACAGTTTGTTGATCTGGACACACACAAGGACTTCACGGATACTCATGTAGCCATCATGCATGCCATGGAGGAAGGTGCTACGGATATTTATATATCGGGGGCCACAGGAACAAGACTTGATCACACAATGGCAAACATAGGGCTACTCAAGGAATGTGCGGATAAAGGCGTAAATGCGTATATAGAGGATGACCATAATGTAATAACCATGATAAATTCCAGTGCCGGAATAAGCCGGCTGGAGGGATACGATTATATATCTTTTATACCGTACGGTGGATGCGTCACGGGGGTAACACTTACAGGGTTTGAATACAACGTGGAGAATCGTACATTTGAGATAGGAGACAGCCTTGGAGTGAGCAACCGGGTTGTATCGGAGGATGCAAGGATAGAGATAGAAGATGGCTATATGATCGTCAATTACAGCCGTGACTGATATGGTTTAAAAGACCAGGCATATAAACTACAATATAAATATAACGAAAAAGCTCTGCACAGTGTATTATCTGTGCAGAGCTTTTTCACATAGCAGTTTGTTATATTCCTTTACTTTTTCTTGGAGTTCTTTTTACCCTTTTCAGGATATTTCTCGTTTATCTTTTCTTTTATCTTTTCGTGCCTGTCGGCTACTTTGTTTTTTGCTGATGACTTTTTCTTCTGGTCGGACTTCTGGTCGTTCTTTGACTCATTCTTTTGCTCGTCGCCGGAAACCTTAGCTTTGTTATCAGGTTCATCAGGTGTTGTTAACTCACGGAGTTCGCGGATGCTGGCATCAAAGCCTTCTGTTATCGGATCGGCATACATGGATGAATAATATGCATACAGAGCCTTGTATTCCTCAGATGTCTTGTATCCGGTGATGTAGATGTGTCCGTGCATCTCGTCCATATGGATACCCCTGATCTTCTTGGCAATGTGAAGGCCGATGTTCTTACAGTGGCTTCCGATCCTGTCAAGACTTGTGAGAATGTCAACCAGTGCAAATCCTCCAGGGATACCACATTCGCCCATCTGAAGTCTCACAACGTGGTGATCCTTTATAAGCTCTGTTATCTCGCTGATGGTCTGTGCAAGTGGCTCTATTCTTGATATTGCCTGAAGATCGTCCTCCTTGAAGGCGTTCAGAGTCATATCAATAATATTGTTAGTCGCCTTGAGCGCTGTCTGGATCTCATTCATTCCCTGATCTGAGAAGTTTATCTTCTGATCTATTATATTTCTCGATACAACGAGAAGATTCTCACAGTGGTCACCAATCCTTTCCATATCACTCAGACTGTTCAGAAGCTCAGACACATCAAGTCGTTCGGATCTGGACATGTTGTTCTGTGATGTTACCTTGAGGAGGAAGTTGTTGAGTGAGCTCTCACATTTGTCTATGAAATCCTCATTCTCCTCGAGTTTGGCGGCATCTTCTTCATTGAAATCACTGATGAGTCTGCATGCTATTGCAAAGTTCTCTCTTATGCAGTCAGCCATGGCAAACATGACATTTCTTGCCTGTGAAATAGCGATGGAAGGGGTAGCGATAAGTCTCGGATCCAGTGTGGCGAGCTCTTTGTCGATCTTGGACTCCTCGTCGTCCCTGATGATCTTTCCTGTAAGTTTTGCCACCTGATTGGAGAATGGCAGAAGTATCAGGCTTATGATAAAGTTGAACAGGAAGTGGACGTTTGCAATGTTACCACGGTTTACGACTTTGTCCATGAAAGGCATGTCTATGAAAAGCTGAAGTCCGTATATGACAATAACAAAGAACACAGCTCCGAATATGTTAAAGAGAAGATATGAGAGAGAAACTCTCTTTGCCTTCTTGTTCGCACCGATTCCCCCGAGGATAATGGTCATACACTTACCGATGTTCTGACCGATAATGATAGGAATGGCTGTTCCGTATGTAACGACGCCTGTGGACGAAATGGCCTGGAGTATACCTACTGATGCAGATGAACTCTGTATGATGGCTGTGAGCACAAGTCCTATTAAAATACCAAGTAATGGGTTATTAAACGATGTGAACAGATTCTGGAAGCTCTCTGATTCCTTAAGTGGCGCAAATACACCCTCCATGGTATTCATGCCGAGAAAGAGGATTCCAAGACCAACAAGAATACTTGCAATATCACGTTTCTTGTTGTTATTTGTAAATAGTATGATAAATGCACCTATACATATAAGGATAGGAGCAAATGATGACGGTTTTAAAAGTTTAAGAAGAATATTAGTCTCCGCAAGATCTCCAAGACGAAGGATCTGTGCGGTTGCGGTACTACCGATGTTGGCACCAAACACGACAGGTATGGCCTGCCCAAGCTTCATGATTCCGGCATTTACAAAGCCGATGAGCATGATGGTCGTTGCTGCCGAACTCTGAATGATGGCTGTTACGGCTGTACCGAGTGTAAAACCCTTGATAGTTCCCGTGAACTGATTTTTTCCGGTTGTAAGTTTCTCAAGAACCTTTTCCAGACTGCCACCGGCGAGATTCTTCAGCGAGGCACCCATGAGATTCATTCCGAACAGAAATAAACCTACGCCTCCGAGCAATGTTAAAATAGAAAATAAATCCAAAATTATAGCCCTCCTGAGTAAAATGAATTTTACCTGTGTTTCTGACAGGTAAAAAATATGTAATAAATATGTAAAATCCCATACGATTCAGATTATAACACATCACTAGTTTTTGTACTATTGAAAAAATAATGCAATTGATGGTAACATTTCGGCAAATGTCACAATAAATATGATGGTGGCGGCAAAACTTCAACTGTGGTAGAATGAGCAGGGTATATTATATAAAAATGATAACGAAGATTCAGATAAAAGAATGGAGTGGCTGATACATGTCTGTTTTTAGTGATAAGAGAGTATTTGGAATCAAAAGGCAGAACTGTGGCGGTGTGTCCACCGCAGGGCAGGTATGCGCCAATGATGTAATATTGTGGGTCATATTTCTGCTGCCTATTAATATAGTAATACATGGTGCAGGACAGTGCCTTGTGGCCATGGGATTGTTCGTGGGCAATGTTGTCGGATGGATATTTCTGTCAAAGCGTATGAATTCGTATGCTGAGATATCCCCTAAAAAGATACACAATGCTCCGGAGCTGTTCGCAGCAAGATATGGGTCATGGAAGTTGAAAGATCTGGTGTCCGTCATATGGATAGTGACGCTTGGCCTGATACTGGTGTCTGTTCTCAAGGTTATCGTATCGGTTGTCGCCTATTTTATGGACATGCCGGAGAGCATAAGCCTTGCCATCATAGTGTCATTTCTCATCCTTGCCACCATACTGGTTGACAATAAGCTGATGGGAATAATCAAGACAATAGTGTTCATAATGGTTATAATCGTATGTCTGACGATGATCGGACTGGTATTTTACAGGATGGATGCGAGGGAGATACTTGACAATTACAGGAGATCAAGGCTTGCAGGGGGAACCAGCATTTATCTGAATATACTGTATTACGATGGCAAAACAGTGGATATAGGAAGTGCGATATCCATGACGGGAGTAGGACTTGGATGTATAGCCATGCCGCTGATGTACAAGGGTGTCTTAAATATCCGGGATAACAAGGAGCTCGATGTCGGAAGAATATGGGCTGTAATCTTTGAAGGGTTCACAATACTTTCAAGCTGTATACTGGCACTTCTGGTCGTACCGGTGCTCTATCCTGAGAAGGCATGGGCAAATATGAACTCATTCCAGGTGTACAACCTGATGCTCAAGAAGCTGCTTGGAACGGGAACCTATGCGTATGTGTTCAGATTTGCCGCGCTTATGGTGTTTATAGCGGCGGTTGTCGTAATGCTGGAATCGTTCATGAGAAATATATGCGAACATATAAGAGGGCTTGTTCCGGCAATCTCAAGAGCCGGTGGAATCGCAAAGCTTCTTATAGATATAGGTGTTGTTGTGCTGACCGGATGCTGCATTTTCCTGGTGGCAGAGTTTGTTGAATTCAACAGAGAGCATATGATCGCCGAAAACTGGGGATTGTGTGCGGCGGCACTTGCGGCTCCTCTTTTCTGTACACTGACGTACAGGCATGCGACCGGAAAAGGCATGTATGCCGGAATAATAGCAGGAATACTCACATTTGTTATGTGGAAATATCTCCCGTTTGTGAACGGAGGCAGCCTGGCGGCATACTCGGGTATCAGCGGTGACGTGGTTGGATTTGCAGTGAGTCTGCTGTTCACCATTGGAGTAAGTGTGTGCACGCAGAAAAATACAGAGGAAGAACTGAAGATATTTGACAGGATGAGGGCTGATCAGGCCTGATCTGAAGGAGTTCATATGATATACAGGATTGCCTGCGTCGGCAGGATAAAGGAACAGCATTTTACGCAGATGTTAAATGAATATAAGAAGGAGATCGACAAGAGAGGGCGTCTGGAGATATGCGAGGTTCCTGACGAGAGGATACCTCAGAAGGCTGGCGACAAGGTAAATGCCATGATCATTGAGGCCGAGGCGGACAGGCTGAGACATGTGATCGGGAGAGACGACTATGTTATAGCACTGTGTATAGAAGGAAAGAAGACGACCACGGAAGGACTTGCCGATCAGGTCCGCAAGGCATCGGAGCGCGGACATGACACGGTTACATTTGTGATAGGGGGATCTCTTGGACTTGCTGCAGATATAGTGAGGAGGGCTGATTACAGGATGAGCGTGTCGGATATGACATTTCCGCATCAGCTCATAAGGGTGACGCTGGCGGAGCAGCTTGCGATCATAAGCCGGAGCTGACAGGGATTATTTGTGGTAGGTTATGTTGTTCAGGATAGTGTATGCCCTGTAGGTCTGCTCGGACAGCAGGAGGGCAGTCATCTCGGCGGACGGCTGTACTGAACAGAGAGAGAAATTTTCCATATCAGCTGTGAGTGATTCATCGTACCCTATGTAGAAGTTTATCTTTGAGGTACCGCTTGAAGTCAGACTGTTGATGCGGGCTGCGTAGTCCTCAGATGAGATGGTATCGGAGCCGGATATGCAGTAGTTTGTGGTGTTTTTCCCTGAGGTGCATTTAATTTTCCCTGCAACACATACTATAGACAGAGTACAGTATGGAGAAAGTCTCTTGACGTACTCGGCGATGGCTTTCTGATACAAAGGGTTGATTTTTTTCTGATTAACGTATATGTTTATATCCATGTGATTTCTCCTAAAGTCAGAAATGGGCGGCAGGATGGCGTAACGGCATCCTAACTCTGACATTATATAGCATCAAGGAGAAAATATATAGCAAATTATGTTATAACATTATGGAGGATAAAATGAGTAAAAAATTACTGGCACTTGATATTGACGGAACGCTGACAAATACTCAGAAGGATATTACTCCGGCAACGCTGGAGAAAATAATAGAGGCACAGGAGAAGGGACATATTGTTGCGATAGCATCGGGACGTCCACTGCCTGGAATAAGGAAGATAGCAGACACCATAGAGCTTGACAGATTTGGCGGATATGTGCTTGCTTTCAACGGCGGAAGGATCGTCGATTACAGTACCGGCGAGGTGGTATATCAGGCTGTGCTTGACAATGATGTGGTGAGGGATATATATGATTACTGTCTGAAAGCGGGCTGCGGAATGGTGACATACGATGGAGACCGAGTTATAACCGGAACTGATATAGACGGATACATGACATTTGAGGCAAGTATCAATCATATGGAGATCATGAGGATAGATAACTTCAGGGAATATATCGATTTTCCTCTCAACAAATGTCTTCTTACCGCAGATCCTGACAAGGCGGAGAAGATAGAGCAGGAGCTTGCAGAAAAGTTCGGTGATCAGCTTAATATATTCCGCTCGGAGCCATATTTTGTGGAGATCATGCCGCCAAATGTTCACAAGGCAACATCCCTTGAGAAGCTTCTTGAGGTCCTTGATATGGACAGAAAGGATCTTGTGGCGTGCGGTGACGGATATAATGACCTCACGATGATAGAGTATGCCGGTGTGGGAGTCGCCATGGCAAATGCACAGGACATAGTGAAGGAACATGCCGATTATATAACATTGTCAAATGACGAGGACGGACTTGTGTCGGTGGTGGACAAGTTTATCCTGGCTGACTGATCAAGTATAAAAAATGTGTGAATTATGTGTATCCCGTTGAATTGATGAGATATTTGTAGTAAAATGTATTGTTATATGAGTTAAATTTTGACAGATACATTCGATATTTAGGAGAAAAATATGGGAAATAAAATGAGTGGTCATGATGACGATGATATGAAGCGTGTTAAGGGCAGATATGCCGGAGAGATGCTTTTTGACGATGAAGATGATTATGATGACGATGCCGACGATTATTCAGATGATCATGGCAGAACCGGTATTGCAAAGGATGATTATTCCGACAGCGCATTTGGACCGGGCGCAGATGATGAAGAGGATGCGGCATCAGAAGAGGAAGCTTATACATCGGATGATGAATATTATGAAGATGAATATGCGGAAGAAGAGCAGGATATGAAGGATCAGAAGAGAAAGAAAAAGAACAGAGTATGGGGAATCATACTTGCAATCGAGGTTGTTGCAGCCATAGTCATAGGAGTTCTGTTTGTGAAGGCGTACATCAACAACACATATAACAAGATGCAGTACAAAGAGCTGAAGGACACTCATATAAATGAGGATCTGGATGAAGAAACAGTCAAGAAGATGACAGGATACACCAACATCGCATTGTTTGGTATAGATACCAGAGATGCAGGCATGGTTGACGAAGGAGTGCGTTCAGACAGTATAATCATCTGCAGCATCAACAATGATACACAGGAGGTCAAGCTTCTCTCACTGTACAGAGATACTTACCTTGAGCTCTGTAATGACAGCCAGTCATACGAGAAGGCAGCTCATGCATACGCATACGGCGGAGCACAGGGCGCTGTCAATATGATAAATAAGAACCTTGACCTGAATATAACAGATTACGTTGCAGTCAATTTCACAGCCCTCACAGAAGCCATCGATGCCCTGGGTGGAATTGATATAGAGCTGAAGGAGGAGGAGCTTTATAAGCTCAACCAGTGTATTGACGAGCAGATGGGTGTAAATGGTATTTATTCAGATTATGTATATGACACAGGTGTCGTTCATCTGAACGGTGTGCAGGCTACAGCCTACTCCAGAATCAGAAGTACAGATGAGGGTGATATAACAAGAACATGGAGACAGAGAACAGTTATCTCCAAGATGATAGAGGCGGCAAAGACAGCAGGAATCTCCAAGCTGCTTGATTGTATCAACGTGGTTGTGGATGATGTTGCATCAAGCCTTACAGAGGAAGAGATCATTGATATGGCAAAATCCTGCTTCAACTACAAGCTGTCTACTACAACAGGATTCCCGTTTACCATCGCCAGTCCTACCATGGATGAGGTGAGCTATGTCGTTGCCTGTGATCTCGCAACGAATGCCACAGCACTTCACAGATTCCTGTTCGACGACATGAATTATACACCGTCAGCTACCGTACAGAATATAAGCTACAACATCATCAATGATTCAGGCTGTGAGAATCAGCTCGATCTTGATACATTTACAGTTCAGGATGATGTGGATTCCATTGTATCGACGGAGTCAGATTATTCTGATGGCTATTGATGATATCTGGGATCTGAAAGCAGGATGTCGGGTGACATATAACAGAAATAAGCATAACAGCAAGGCACATATCATATGCACGTGTACACAGTGATATGTGCCTTTCTTTTTTACTTTGAAATGTAAAGGGTATGTGCTATAATGAATCAGGTCGTCAGGCAGATGTCTGCATGGGTTATCAAGCCAGGATATGACGATATATAATATGAATAATAAAATATGAACACAAAGGATGGATCGCGATATGAAGATGGACAGAATTCTGCTCAAGATGAGCGGTGAAGCTCTTGCCGGTGATAAGAAACATGGTTTTGACGAGGAGACAGTCAGAGATGTGTCCAATCAGGTAAAGCAGATAGTAGACAAGGGAATACAGGTATGTGTAGTAATAGGAGGAGGAAACTTCTGGAGAGGAAGAACCTCAGACAACATGGACAGAGTTAAGGCGGATTCCATAGGAATGTTGGCAACTGTCATGAACTGTATCTACACAGCGGACAGCTTCAGAAGCTGCGGAATAAAGACACACATCATGACACCATTTGTATGTGGTAATATGACTGAGCTTTTTGACAAGGACAAGGCAATCGCATATATGGAGCAGGGAGATGTCGTATTTTTTGCAGGTGGAATCGGCCATCCATATTTCTCAACAGATATGGCGACAGTGCTTATGGCAATAGAGGTTCAGGCAGATGTCATTCTTTCAGGTAAGGCCATCGATGGAGTATATGACAGTGATCCTAAGACCAATCCGAACGCTAAGAAGTATGACAGCATGAAGATGAGCGATATAGTAGACAACAAGCTCGGAGTAATAGATCTTGCCTCAGCAGTTCTTGCCATGGAGAACAAGATGCCTATGATGCTGTTTGGCCTGAATGATGAGAACAGCATAGTGAAAGCCGTTACAGGCGGTTTCACCGGAACATATGTGAATGCGGAATAAAAGGGAAAATAATAAGAAAAATATATAATCCAGGAGGAATGAATCATGTTAACACAGTACGAAGAGAAGATGCAGAAGTCAGTTGAGAATCTTGAGGCTGAGTATGCTACAATCAGAGCAGGAAGAGCGAACCCTAACATCCTCAACAAGATCAAGGTTGAGTATTATGGAGTTCCAACACCTATGCAGCAGCTTGCAAATATAACTGTTCCAGAGGCCAGAACACTGGTCATCGCACCATGGGAGCCATCACTTGTCAAGGAGATAGAGAAGGCTATCATGAATTCTGATCTTGGAATCACACCTAACAACGATGGAAGAAACATCATCCTCAACTTCCCAGAGCTCACAGAGGACAGAAGAAAAGAGCTCGTCAAGGATATCAAGAAGAAGGGTGAGGGCGCAAAGGTCGCTATAAGAAACATCAGACGTGATGCCAACGATGCCATCAAGAAGATGGAGAAGAACGGAGACATAAGCGAGGACGAGCTCAAGGACAACGAGGACAAGATCCAGAAGCTCACAGATAAGTACGTTGGTCAGATCGACAAGGCTGTTGAGTCAAAATCCAAGGAGATCATGACAGTATAATAATCATGGATATGATGTATCCCTCAAATGGAATGCGGAGAGAATATGAAGAGAGAGATTAACGGAGAATTACTTAATGTGCCGGAGCATGTGGCTGTGATCATGGATGGAAATGGCAGATGGGCAAAGAAGAGATTTCTTCCCAGAAACTATGGACACGCAGAGGGCGCGAAGGCTCTTGAGGCTATATGTGAAAATTGCGATAAGCTTGGAATAAAGTATCTTACAGTGTATGCTTTTTCCACGGAGAACTGGAAGAGGTCTGTTGAGGAAGTCACAGGTATCATGAATCTTTTCAGAAAGTACCTGGTTGACAGTATAGAGAGATCTAACAACTCCAACATGAAGGTTAACCTCATAGGTAAGCGAGAGGGCCTCCCGGAGGATATAGTTCAGAAGATGGATGATCTGGAGAGGGAGACTGCGGGGAATACAGGACTTCAGTTCCATATAGCGATAAACTACGGTGGACGTGATGAGATTGTCAGGGCGGTGAAGAAGATCATGAAGGATGCCGATGCGGGAAAGATCAGTGCGGATGACATTGACGAGAGCCTGTTTGCGGAATATCTCGATACAAAGGGTGTGCCTGATCCTGATCTGCTAATAAGGACAAGCGGTGAGGAGAGAACATCCAACTTCCTCCCATGGCAGCTTGCATATTCTGAGTTTTATTTCACAGATACACTGTGGCCTGATTTTGACATGGATTCTCTGATAGAAGCCGTGAGGTACTACAATAAGAGAGAGAGAAGATTCGGAGATGCAAAATAGTTATCCGGAGGATATTAGTTAATGAAACAGAGAGTGATAAGTGGTGCGGTTCTGGTAGTGATACTGGCCATCACATTATATTTTGGAGGGATAGTAACATGCGGCCTTATGGCTCTGGTATCCCTTGTGGGCAATATGGAGCTGCTCAGAGTATACGGAGTGAACAAGAAGACTCCGGGAATCGTGTGTTACCTGGCGACAGTTCTGTATTATATAGCCATATACCTGGATCGTATGGACATTATTGTTCCTATGATGGTCATATATTTATTGGTTATGCTTGCTGTGTATGTGCTGACATTCCCAACATACAGTGATAAACAGATCATGGCGGCATTTATGGATTTCTTCTATGTAAGTGTCATGCTGTCATTTGTATATCTCATAAGGAACATGGAGCATGGACTGGTACTTGTCCTGCTGATATTTGTCAGCTCATGGATAAATGATACATGTGCTTACTTCGTGGGAAGAGCCCTCGGAAAGCACAAGATGGCACCTGTGCTCAGCCCTAAGAAGAGCATAGAGGGTCTTATCGGCGGTATCGTTGGAGCAGGTGTATTCGGAGCAGTGTTTGGCATACTGTTTGATAAGTATGTAGACACCATGAACTATGCGCCATTACTTTTTGCAGTTGTCGGCGCTGTCGGTGCACTTCCGGCGGTTATTGGAGATCTGGCAGCATCTGCGATAAAGAGAAATAACGACATCAAGGACTACGGAAAGCTGATTCCGGGTCACGGAGGAATATTGGACAGATTTGACAGCATAATATTTACAGCACCGATAATTTATTATCTGCTTGTATATCTGCTGTAGGATACATGATGGGCAGTGCCCAGTGGGTTCACTGGATACTGCCTATTATATTCGGATAGATGATCCGGTAAATCCGGATACAGGAGGATAACATGAAGAATGTAGCGATAATTGGCTCTACAGGTTCAATTGGAACACAGACCCTTGAGATAGTTAGGGTTCAGGAAGATCTGAATATAGTGGCGCTTGCCGCCGGAAGTAATATAGAGCTCCTGGAAAAACAGGCGAGGGAGTTTTCGCCTGAGGTTGTTGGAATATGGAGCGAAGAGAATGCTGCGAGACTCAGAGAGTGCCTTGCGGACACTGACATAAGAGTTGTTGCGGGCATGGACGGATTGATAGAGATAGCAGAGCTTTCGTCATCAGACATCCTTGTCACGGCAATAGTTGGCATGATCGGAATAAGACCGACTATAGCAGCCATAAATGCGGGAAAGGACATAGCACTTGCCAATAAAGAGACTCTGGTGACAGCGGGACATATCATCATGCCGCTGGCGGCGGAGAAGAATGTAGCGATACTGCCTGTTGACAGCGAACATTCCGCTATATTCCAGTCCCTTCAGGGAAATGTGCACGGCGATGTGGAGAAGATACTGCTCACAGCGTCAGGTGGGCCTTTCAGGGGAAAGGATACCGCATTTCTTGAGAATGTTCAGGTGGAGGATGCGCTCAAGCATCCAAACTGGAGTATGGGAAGAAAGATAACAATAGATTCAGCAACCATGGTCAACAAGGGACTTGAGGTTATAGAGGCAAAGTGGCTCTTTGATGTGAAGCCGGAGAATATCCAGGTGGTAGTCCAGCCACAGAGCATAATCCACTCGATGGTTGAGTACAGGGATGGCGCAGTCATAGCACAGCTTGGAACTCCGGACATGAAGCTTCCGATACAGTACGCTTTGTGTTATCCGGAGAGAAGATACATGGCCGGTGACAGACTGGACTTCTGGACTATGAACTCGATTCTTCTTGAGAAGCCGGACATGGATACATTTAAGGGATTAAAGTATGCGTATTCTGCCATAGCAGATGGCGGTTCAATGCCGACTGTATTCAATGCGGCAAATGAGTGCGCAGTGGCAAAATTCCTTGACAGGAAGATACGCTTCCTCGATATATACAGGATAATAGAGGAGTGTATGGCGAGTCATACAGTTATAGAAAACCCTGACGTGTCACAGATACTTGACACTGAGCGCTGGGTATATGATTTTGTAGAAAGCAGGTGGTAGATTGAACATAATTCTCATAATTCTAGTATTTGGTGTGATAATATTTTTTCATGAGCTTGGACATTTTATTGTCGCAAAGATCAATCATATATCGGTAATTGAGTTTTCCATGGGACTTGGCCCAAAGCTCTTCTCGTTTACCAAGAAGGATACACAGTATTCACTGAGACTCATACCTCTGGGCGGTTATTGTATGCTGCTAAGTGAAGGCGAGGAAGGTCATGAGGATGACGAGAACGCATTTGAGAAGAAGTCCATATGGGTGCGTATGGCGGAGGTTCTTGCCGGTCCGTTCATGAACATAGTTATAGCATTTATCTTTTCAGCGGTCATAATCCACTTCTGTGGTACAGATCCTGCGACTATCGGCAGGGTGTACGACAGCGAGATGGCGAAGGAAAGCGAGTATGCGGATGTTGTCAAGGAGTTCAATGGAGTTTATCCTGCGGAGCAGGCCGGGATAGATGATGGAGATACCGTCCTTGAGATCGGCGGAAGCAAGATCAAGAACTTCAGGGAGCTTCAGATATATCTTGAGATATACGGGGACGGTTCTCCTATAGACCTCAAGATGCAGAAGAAGGATGGCAAGGTGTACGATACGACTGTATATCCGGTGAAGACAAGTGCAGGTTATAAGGTGGGAATCGTAAGCTGCGGTTATGTCTTGCCACAGAATTTTGGCGAGCTGATGAAGTATTCTGCCTATGAGGTCAGATACTGGGTCAAGGCCACGTTCCTGAGCCTTAAGCTCATAGTCACCAGACAGGTCAGCTCAGATGAGGTGTCCGGCCCTGTGGGTGTGGCAAAGTCCATGAACGATACGTTCAATGAGGCTGCAAAGGTCGATGTCCTTACGGTTCTCCTCAACTGGATGAACTATATAGTGCTTCTCTCGGCCAACCTTGGAATCATGAATATGCTTCCGATACCGGGACTTGACGGAGGACGTTTCCTGTTCCTGCTGATCGAGCTTATAACCAGGCGGAAGGTTCCGAAGGACAAGGAAAACATAGTCACATTTGTGGGATTTGTGCTGGTCATGATCCTCATGGTCGTAATATTGTTCAATGATATAAAGAATGTATTTTTCAGTTAAAGACAATTAAAGAAGGAGGAAAGGCGCCAGTGCTTATGTACTGGCGCTGTGAGTATATATGAAGACAAGAGAGATCCACATAGGTGACAGGGTTATAGGCGGAGGCAATCCGATACTTATACAGTCCATGACCAACACAAAGACGAGCGATGTGGAGGCTACGGTTGCACAGATACTCCAGCTTGAGAAGGCCGGATGTGACATAATCAGATGTACGATAAACGATGAGGCTGCAGCAGATGCAATCCCGGCTATAAAGAAACAGATCCACATTCCGCTTGTGGGCGACATACATTTTGACTATAGGCTTGCCATAAAGGCCATAGAAAATGGTGTGGACAAGATCAGGATAAATCCGGGAAATATCGGAGGACAGGAGAAGCTGGCAAAGGTAGTCGAGGCTGCCAGAAAGAGAAATATTCCTATAAGGGTCGGTGTAAACAGTGGTTCTCTGGAGAAGAATCTCGTGGAGAAGTACGGCGGAGTGACCGCAGAGGGAATAGTTGAGAGTGCTCTTGACAAGGTGCGCATGATCGAGGAGCTTGACTATTACAACATAGTCATAAGCATCAAGTCGTCTGATGTTATGATGTGCGTGAGAGCCCATGAGCTCATCGCGGACAAGACAGATTACCCTCTGCATGTGGGAATCACGGAGTCAGGAACCGTCACAAGAGGAAATATCAAATCATCGGTGGGACTTGGAATCATACTCCATGAGGGAATAGGCGATACGATAAGAGTGTCCCTGACAGGAGATCCGGTGGATGAGATCCTGTCGGCAAAGCTTATTCTCAAGGCTCTTGGACTCAGAAAGGGTGGAGTAGAGCTTGTGTCATGTCCGACCTGTGGACGTACTGAGATTGACCTTATCGGACTTGCAAACAAGGTTGAAAAGCTTGTGTCAGACTATGACCATCTCAATATTAAAGTCGCAGTTATGGGGTGTGTGGTGAACGGCCCGGGAGAGGCCAAGGAGGCAGACCTTGGTATTGCAGGAGGCAAGGGCTGCGGACTGCTCATCAAAAAGGGTGAGATAGTTGGCAAACTCAGTGAGGATGAATTTATACCGGCGCTGAAGCGCGAGTTAGATAATTGGAGTGAATAGGATTGAACAACGAAGATCGTATTTTGGAACAAGAGAATATAGATCAGATGTATGCCGATGAGATGCAGACTCAGATGGATTATGAAGCCCAGATGGCTGAACAGGAGATGTATGAGAGCCAGATGCATGCTGATATGCAGCAGGAGAGCGCATCGTACACCCAGGCGGATGTTCACGACTCGGACTGGCATATCGCAGATGATATGGAGGAAGATGCCGAGGACGAAGACGTGGTCAGTGATGGCTCTGCAACGGCGGTTTCAGATGCCGGAAATGAGCAGGCGGAGCTCTTCATGACGGTGTTCCCCGGAGTGGAGATGACTAAGGAACTTGCAGGTCTGTTCACCGAGGTGTATGTGACAAAAGTCACGATATATGACAGTAAAAATATCCTGCAGGTTGACATAAGATCGAGACATATAATAAGCAGACCGAATATAGAAAAGGCGGAGGAGTGTATCCGTAAGTTTGTATTTGGCAATAAAAGGTATACGGTCCAGATACGGGAACACTATACACTTTCTACACAGTACAATCTCGAAGCAATAGTCAAAGCATATCAGGACAGCATACTCTACGATATAAGATCATTCAGCAATGTGGGCTACAGGCTTATATCCAGATCGATAGGAGAACTGTACTGTGACGGAGACGCGATAACCATAGCTATAGAGGACAGTAAGATAGCGCATATACACGCTGAGAAAATAAAGGCGTATATGGAGGAGATGTTCCAGGAGAGATTTGACCTGAATGTCAATGTTGCATTTGAGTATAGTGAGGCGGACAAGGAGAAGCTGAGGAGAGCCAGTGCACTTGTTGAGCAGCAGAAGATAGATGCCATATTGAACAACCTCAGGGATCATGGCGACATCATCGTGGATGGAAAGGCCGTGGACAAGGATAAGCTCGGAGTGTCGAAGAAGGAAGATAAGAAGAGCGAGGGACACAAGCCTGATGAGAAGAAGGCTGCTCCTGCATCCTCCGGCGGCGATTCAGGCCAGAAAAATGGCGGTGAAAAGGAGAAGTCTGGAAGAAGGCGAAGATATTCAGATGATCCAGAGGTGTTCATAGGAAGAGATGTGGAGGGCAAGCTGCTTGAGATATCCAGCATCAACGATGGTATCGGAGAGGTCGTCATCCACGGACAGATCATGAGCACTGAGGAGAGAGAGCTCCGAAATGGCAAGATCATACTGACGGGATATATAACAGATTTCACAGACACCATAGGCTTCAAGATGTTCTGCAGTCCTGAGGATATGGAGGTCTACCGCGAGGAGATACAGAAGGGTAAGTTCTATAGGATGAAGGGCCTTGCCGAGTTCGACTCGTATGCCAAGGAGGTTATGATATGCCGAGTGCTCGGTATGAAGCACATTCAGGACTTCCGTGTACCTCGTATGGATACATATCCTGAGAAGCGTGTCGAGCTTCACATGCATACCAAGATGAGCGAGATGGACAGCGTGGTCGATATAGAGACCATCGTGAAGCGTGCCAGCGACTGGGGACACCCTGCCATAGCGATCACGGATCACGGTGTTGTTCAGGCTTTCCCTATAGCAAACCACACCAAGGGACTCAGAAAAGATTTCAAGATCATATATGGTGTCGAAGGTTACTTTGTCGATGACCTGAAGGATCTGGTCAAGAACTCAAGGAATCAGAGCCTTGATTCGGAATACGTGGTATTTGATATAGAGACAACGGGACTTTCCAAGAAGCACAACAAGATCATAGAGATCGGTGCGGTCAAGGTGAAGGACGGAGAGGTCGTAGATACATTCTCGGAGTTTATAAATCCGGGTGTGCCTATCCCATACCAGATAGAACAGCTCACATCCATCAATGATGATATGGTAAAGGATGCGCCGATGTTCGATGTGATCGTGCCGAGATTTGTGGAGTTCTGCGGTGACGATATCGTGGTTGCCCACAATGCGTCATTTGATACGGGATTTGTGAGAATGAATGCGGAGGAGCTTGGACTTAAGTTCGACAACACGGTTCTGGATACCATGACGCTCAGCCATATACTGCTGCCGGAGCTTGGAAAATTCACTCTGGACAGAGTGTGTAAGGAACTCAAAGTCGTGAATGCGCATCACCACAGAGCCATAGACGATGCGGAGGCCACGGCGAAAGTATTCTTCAAGCTGCTCGACATGCTGAAGGAGAGAGATGTTAAGACCATGGATGATCTAAATGTCCTTGGAAGCACCTCACCTGATGCGATCAAAAAGGATAAGACATATCACGGAATCATCCTGGCAAAGAACGAGATAGGAAGAGTCAATCTGTACAGGCTCATATCTGAGTCTCATCTGACATATTTTGCGCGAAGGCCGCGTATGCCGATGAGTCTCATCAACAAATACAGAGAGGGTCTGATAATAGGCTCTGCCTGTGAGGCGGGAGAGCTGTTCCGTGCCATAGTTGATGATGCGTCGGATGAGGAGATAGTGAGACTGGTCAACTGGTTTGACTACCTTGAGATACAGCCGCTTGGCAACAATGAATTCATGACGAGGGATACAAGGAATCCAAAGACCATGGACGATCTGATCGGATACAACAAGAGGATCGTGGAGCTCGGAGAGATGTTCAACAAGCCAGTGGTCGCAACCTGTGATGTGCATTTCCTTGATCCTGAGGATTATATATACAGGGCGATCATCATGAAGAGCAAGGGCTTTGACGATGCTGACATGCAGCCACCGCTGTATTTCCGTACCACGGAGGAGATGCTGGCAGAGTTCCAGTATCTTGGAAGTGACAAGGCCAAGGAGGTCGTCATCACAAACACGAATATGATAGCGGACATGATAGAGAGGATAGAGCCGGTCAGACCGGACAAGGCGCCTCCTATCATCGAGAATTCGGATCAGACACTTACGGATATATGTTATACCAAGGCACATGAGATATATGGCCCAGACCTGCCACCTCAGGTTCAGGAGAGACTTGACAGGGAGCTGCACTCCATCATTTCAAATGGATTTGCGGTTATGTACATCATCGCACAGAAGCTTGTGTGGGATTCCAATGACCACGGATATCTGGTTGGTTCCCGAGGTTCGGTTGGATCTTCATTTGTTGCAACAATGGCCGGTATCACGGAGGTAAATCCGCTGTCGGCTCACTATATCTGTCCGAAATGCCACTTTGTGGATTTTGATTCAGAGCTTGTAAAGTCGTATTCGGGAATGAGCGGATGTGATATGCCGGACAGAGACTGTCCGAATTGTGGAACACCGCTTATAAAGGAAGGACACGATATACCATTCGAGACATTCCTTGGATTCAACGGAGACAAGGAGCCTGATATCGATCTGAACTTCTCGGGTGAGTATCAGTCGAAGGCACATGCATACACCGAGGTACTCTTCGGTAAGGGCAAGGCATTCAAGGCGGGAACCGTAGGTGGTGTTGCGGAAAAGACAGCATTTGGATATGTGTATAATTACTTCAAGGATCACTCCAAGGAGGATCTCATGGCGGAGGCCAAGGCGTCCGGAATGGATGAGAAGGCCGCGAAGAAGTACGCTGAGGAGAATGCAACGGTCACAAAGAGAAGATGCGAGATGGAGCGTCTGGCCCTGGGATGTACCGGTGTCAGGAGAACCACGGGGCAGCATCCGGGTGGTATGATAGTTCTTCCGAGACATGAGGAGATATATTCATTTACACCTATACAGCACCCGGCAAATGATGTGACGTCGGATATTATCACATCGCACTTTGAGTACCATTCAATCGATCATAACCTGCTGAAGCTTGATATTCTCGGCCATGATGATCCGACTATGATAAGGCGTCTGGAGGATCTGACGGGACTTGATGCCACAAAGATAAGACTTGATGACAAGGATGTCATGGAATTGTTTCACAGCACAAAGTCGCTGGGGATCACACCGGAGGATATCAATGGGATACCTCTTGGAAGCCTGGGGGTGCCGGAGTTCGGAACGGACTTTGCTATGCAGATGCTTATAGATGCCAAGCCGACATGTTTCTCAGATCTTGTGCGAATAGCGGGTCTGGCGCATGGAACCGATGTATGGCTGGGCAACGCGCAGGAGCTCATCAAGTCGGGCAAGTGTACCATATCGACAGCCATTTGTTGTCGTGACGATATTATGGTTTATCTGATACACATGGGACTTGATGCCGGACTTGCCTTCAACATCATGGAGAAGGTTCGTAAGGGAATAGTTGCCAAGGGCAAATGTGACAAATGGGATGACTGGAAGGCGGAGATGGCTGCCCACGGAGTACCGGACTGGTACGTATGGTCATGTCAGAAGATCAAGTACATGTTCCCGAAGGCCCATGCGGCGGCCTATGTCATGATGGCGTGGAGAATTGCCTGGTTCAAGGTCAATTATCCGCTTGAATACTATACAGCATTCTTCAGTATCAGAGCTGATGACTTCAGCTATGAGATGATGTGCTTTGGCAAGGAGAGAGTTCTCTTCCATATCAATGAGATAAGCAAGGTGGACAAGAACAAGAGATCAGCCAAGGACGAGGGCAAGCTCAAGGATCTGAAGATAGTTCTCGAGATGTACGCAAGAGGCTACGACTTTGTTCCAATAGATATATACAAGGCAAAGGCTGACAGGTTCCAGATAATAGACGGCAAGATCATGCCATCCTTCGCATCCATAGAAGGAATGGGAGAGAAGGCTGCACAGCAGCTCTACGATGCCGCCCAGAAGGGGCCGTTCCTCTCCAAGGAGGAGATCAATGAGCGTGCAAAGATCGGCAAGGGAACCATCGAGAAGATGAGTGAACTTGGAATCCTGGACGGAATGCCGGAGACAAATCAGCTTTCGCTGTTTGACTTTATGTAGGCTGGCGGAACAAATTAAGTCAATAATCTGAAAAAAGTTTGCAATTTTATAAAAAAAGTGCTTGCATTCTGCTTTCGTTTCTGTTATATTAAACAGGTCGCAAGCGAAGCGGCAGGATACAAGCACTTATGGTTCGTTGGTCAAGCGGCTAAGACGTCGCCCTCTCACGGCGAAAACAGGGGTTCGATTCCCCTACGAACTGCTAAAAGCTGAAATCATTATGATTTCAGCTTTTTTGTGTTTTCATGCCATAGTGTGTGAAGCGGTGCTACACATTCTCCGCAATCTTCGTAACTCCCACATATATCTGTGAAATTTTATACCACGTTTTATAGTCGGTGACTCCGGTAACCGGAAGATTGAATATCTGCTGGAACTTTCTCACAGCATCAGCGGTGTTCTGACCATATACGCCATCGACGGTTACGGTACCGATGGCAGGATAGTTGAGTGCGATCCTGGCGAGCTGTCTCTGGAGCTGGGAGACCTTGTCACCGCTTGAGCCGATGGTCAGCTCGTAGCCCGGATAAGAAGAAGGTATACCGGATATAGTCTCCGAGGTGTTGATGTATATTGTATCCCCATAATAGTATCTGAGAATCTGGATGGCGGTAAGACCGTCGTCTGCCAGGGATTTTGATCCCCACTGTGTCATCCAGCCCGGACAGGATACACGTCTGCCGTCGCAGTATTGGGTGAACAGTGGCTGTGTAACGTTGGGCTTTGAGAGATAGTTGGCGAACATCTCATCGACGATCTGGGAGACATTTTCAAATATGGTTGCATTGTAGACCCACTTCTGGTCGAACGCAGTATTGCTCGTGATAGTAAAGTCGTATCCTTTTCCCCTATACCACTCGGTATAGACTCTATTAAGGGTAAATGACTGTATCGCCAGTACATTTGCACGGATGGCTGCATCAGGCCAGGTGGAATATATCTCGTTGCAGGCAACATTCTTTATGTAATCCTTATATGGAACATAGTAGTCCCTGGCGGTGGAGTCCGCCGGGGCGCCGTCATGGACAACTATGGTCTCAGGTACAACGACGCGGCTCAACACTATGCCGCCTGATGGATTCACCGGTTTTATCATGTCCTCGGCGATCTTGGGTGGATACTGCTCCCAGAGGGTGTGGGCGTCGAGAACGGTAGGGTTCGTATCGCTTCCATCGGATGGCGTCAGCTCTATGTTCTGGATCCCGTTCTCACCGGAGAATATCTGAACCCCGGAGATGAAGCGCTCGTTGTATCCGGGAGCGTTCACAAGCACGTTGTATTCCGAGTATGGCTGGTTGTCGCCAGGCTCCAGACTGTAGGCGACATCGGGGGCGGGAAGCTCTTCGTCGATGACGATACCATTTTCATCGGTGACAAATTCCTCTGAGGTGGAATCGGGCATTCCCGTAGGGCTTATGTATACGGAAGCACCCTCGACGGGAAAGAAATTGTTGTTCGTTATCTGAATTTTTAGTGAACCAACGTTATTTGTAATTGCCATTTCTTAATTCCTCATTTATAATTTGCTGTGAAAGTTTTTTAAGCAGCTTTCACAGTAAGTATATGACTAGATTTATAGAATATTCGGAGGAGATAAGATATGGCATACTTTCCAATGTACATCGATCTTGAGGGCAAGAAAGTAATAGTTGTAGGTGGAGGTAAGGCAGCACTTAGAAAGATCAATTCGCTGCTGTATTTCGGAGCGAAGATAGCGGTCATTGCGCCGAAGGTGTGCGATGATATAAAAGCGATAAAGGGAATAAATGTACATGAGAGCAACGTGGCACTTGACATACTGCAGAATGCAGACATTGTTGTGGCGGCAACCAGGCGCCCGGAGATCAATGCCAAGATAGGTACATATTGTAATGACAGGGGCATCATGGTAAATGTGGCTGATAACAAGGAGCTCAGCAGCTTCCTGTTTCCAGGCGTTATCGTCCGCGGAGATCTTGTGGTGGGAGTCACAACAGGCGGCAACAGCCAGGCGGTATCCAAGCAGATCAGGAATATGATAGACAGGATGCTTCCAGAGGAGTACGAGACGCTCACAAGAAAGATGGGAGCGTACACAGAGCTTGCAAATGTCAACATCAAGAGCACGGCACTTAGGGAGGAAGCACTGGATGAACTCGTCAAGGTTGCACTGTCCAACAAATGCGTTCTTGACGACAAGAAGGCGAACAAGGTGCTTGACAAATATTACCGTGAGGACGCAGCCAGAAGAAACGCATAAATATTTGTTAATATTTGTACTTGAATTATTTGATAATTATGATACAATAAGTGAGATTGTTATAGATTACAGCATGAGAGTGGGCCTTGGCCCACTCTCAATTGTTGTGGGGATAATATTTTACAGAAAGGTGGTCGTATTTACGAAGAGAGCGGATATTGAAGCAAAGACGGAGGCACTTGTGATGCCGATCATTGAGGCGAACAATCTGGAGCTTGTTGATGTGGAGTACGTCAAGGAAGGCAGTGATTATTACCTCAGAGTGTATGCGGACAAGGAAGGTGGCATCACGATCGGTGATTGCGAGATAGTGAACAGAGCACTTGGAGACCTGCTTGACCAGGATGATTATATAGGAGATGCCTATATACTGGAGGTCAGCTCACCGGGGCTTACGAGACCACTGAAGAAAGAGAAGGATTTCAAGAGAAGCATAGGTAAGGTCGTGGAGATCAAGACATTTGCCAAGGTGAATGGTGCAAAGGAATTCGAGGGTGTGCTCAAGGCATATGATGAGAATACAGTCACCATTGAGCTTGAGGATGAGACAGAGATAACGATAACGAGAAAAGATATTTCCATGATACGATTAGCATTTATATATTAGGAGGATAAAAAGGTGTCAGAGATCATTGAAGCATTGAATCAGCTTGAGAAGGAGAGAAACATTAGCAAGGATGTTCTGCTTGAGGCTATAGAGAGATCACTCAAGACAGCCTGCAAGAAGGATTTCAATACAGACGAGAACATTACAGTTTCACTGGACAGAGAGACTGGTGAGTGCCATGTATATGCAGCCAAAGAGGTTGTTGAGGAAGTTGAGAATCCTGCATGCCAGATAACACTGGAGCAGGCCAAGATGATAAGCAGCAAGTACGAGATAGGTGATACAGTAAATATAGAGATCACAACTAAGAACTTTGGAAGAATAGCAGCCCAGCGTGCGAGAAATGTCATCGTTCAGGCTATCAATGAGAATGAGAGAGCAGCTATATACGATCACTTCCATATGAAGGAGAAGGATATCGTAACAGGAATCGTTCAGAGACAGGTTGGAGACAGCGTGAATGTGAGCCTTGATGACAAGACAGAGGCACTCTTAAAGCCGTCAGAGATGATCGAGGGAGAGAGCTACGAGAGAGGCGACAGAATAAAGCTTTATATCACAGAGGTCAAGAAGACAAACAGAGGACCAAGGATCACTGTATCAAGAACTCATCCAGAGCTCGTCAAGAGACTTTTTGAGAAGGAAGTAACAGAGATCGCAGACGGAACAGTTGAGATCAAGAGCTTCTGCAGAGAGGCAGGATCAAGATCTAAGATCGCAGTATGGTCAAACGATGAGAACGTCGATGCAGTTGGAGCATGCGTAGGAATCAATGGTGACAGAGTAAATGCTGTCGTTGCAGATCTGAACGGTGAAAAGATCGACATCATTCCTTGGAGTGAGAACCCTGCTGAGTTTATTTACAATGCGCTCAGTCCTTCAGATGTTGAGGACGTATCAGTTGATCTTGATGAGAAGACAGCATTTGTCGTAGTACCTGATACACAGCTTTCACTTGCAATCGGTAAGAAGGGTCAGAATGCCCGCCTTGCAGCCAAGCTGACAGGATACAAGATCGATATTAAGAGCCATTCAAAGGCCGAGGAGATGGGTTACTTTGATGAGCAGCCAGAGGATGAGAACTTTGATCCTTATAACGAAGATGAATATTATGATGAAGTAAGCGAAGATAAAGATGCCGATGCTGCTTCATTTGACATAGATGAAACAGTAGACACAAACGACGAAGAGTAATCATTTGCATTGATGTAGTGGCACATGATAGAGAATAGGGAGTGATGAGATGGCAAAGAAGGTACCTCTGAGGCAATGCCTTGGATGCCGTGAGATGATGCCGAAGAGTGAGCTGATAAGGATAGTCCGAAGCAATGACGGGCAGTTCGCAGTTGATGCAACCGGCAAGCTCAACGGAAGAGGCGCTTATATATGCAAGAAATCCGAGTGCCTTAAGAAGGCGGTTGGAAGCAAAGCACTTGAGAAGGCTTTCAAGGTCAGCATACCTGCTGAGGTGTATGAACAATTAGACAAGGAGCTGCGTGACATTGAAGAATAACAAGATCTACTCGTTAATTTCTCTGTGTGCCAGAGCCAGAAGGCTGTGCAGTGGCAATTTCTCAGTAGAGAAAGCAGTTAAGAATCAGAGCGCGTACGTGGTCATTGTGGCAAAGGACGCTTCTGACAATACGAAGAAACTTTTCGACCAGAAATGTAATTATTATGGGATTCCTTATTATGAGTACGGGACAAAGGATGAGCTTGGCAAGTACAGTGGCAATGAGATGAGAACATCCATTGCGATACTTGACGAGGGATTCGGAAATCAGATCATAAAGTACATGAATGTAAATGAAAACATGGAGGTGTAACATTTGGCTAAAATCAGAGTACACGAATTATCAAAACAGTTAAACATTTCAAATAAAGATATCATAGATACACTTGGCGCAAAGGGAATAGAGATCAAGAGTCATATGTCCAATCTGGACGATTCGATGGTTGGAATAATTAAAGCTAAGTTTGGAGCAAAGACTGCGCCAAAGGCCGAGGCTCCAAAGGCTGAGACCCCAAAGCCTGCAGCACCAAAGCAGGAGGCTCCAAAGGCAGCGCCTAAGACAGAGCAGCCAAAGCCTGAGACAGCAAAGCCTGCTGCAGCGCCAAAGGCGGACGCGCAGAAGCAGAATCCTTCAAGGAATGACAATTCAGCAGCCAGACAGGGTTCTGGCAATCATGTAAGATTTGCCAGGGAGGACAGAAACGGCGGCAAGATGAATAACAACGGTAACAGAGTCAGATTTAACAACGACAGACAGGGCGGTTCAGACAGAGCCAGATTCAGCAACGACAGGAACCAGGGCGACAGAAATCAGGGTGACAGACCAAGATTCGGCAGAGATGGCCAGGGCGACAGAAATCAGAGTGACAGACCAAGAGTAGGCAGAGACGGTCAGGGCGACAGACCAAGGTTTAACAGAGATGGTGACAGAAACCAGGGTGACAGACCAAGATTTAACAGAGACGGCCAGAATGACAGACCAAGGTTTAACAGAGATGGTGATAGAAACCAGGGTGACAGACCAAGATTTAACAGGGACGGCCAGGGTGACAGACCAAGGTTTAACAGAGACGGAGACAGAAACCAGGGTGGCGGACGCTTCGGCAATGGCGATAGAAACCAGGGCGGAAGAGGCTTTAACAGAGATGGTGGCAACCGTTTCAGCAACCGTATCAATATGCCATTTGGCAAGGATGACGAGGATGACAGCCCAGCTCAGAAGAGAGCACCATTCAAGAGAGACCGCAAGGACTTCGATGCGAAGGAGATGCCGGGTAAGGATTTAAAGAGCCAGAACAGAGATAACTACAACAGAGATAAGAACAAGCCACGTAAGGGCAACAGAAGATCACCTGAGGAGGTCGAGGCTGATATCAGCAGACTTGCGAAGAATGTGAAGAACAAGCCACAGAAGAAGCAGCAGGCACCACAGGAGGATCCGGATGCAATCAGAACCATCACACTTCCTGAGGTTGTAACACTCAAGGAGCTGGCTGATGCGGTAAAGACTCCTGTAACAGCACTTATCAAGAAGCTGTTCCTCGCAGGTAAGATGGTCAATGTGAACTCAGAGCTTCCATTTGACGAGGCTTCAGAGATCGCACTTGAGTACAACTGCATAGCTGAGGAAGAGGAGAAAGTTGATGTGATCGAGGAGCTCCTTAAGGAGGATGAAGAGGACGAGAAGGATATGGTTTCAAGACCTCCTGTAGTCTGCGTTATGGGTCATGTTGATCATGGTAAGACATCACTTCTGGATGCCATCAGACAGACAAAGGTAACATCAGGTGAGGCTGGTGGAATCACACAGGCCATCGGTGCATCAGTTGTCGATGTAAATGGCCAGACTATAACATTCCTTGATACTCCTGGACATGAGGCGTTCACAGCAATGCGTATGCGTGGTGCACAGAGTACAGATATCGCTATCCTTGTTGTAGCTGCCGATGATGGAGTAATGCCACAGACTATCGAGGCTATCAACCATGCAAAGGCTGCTGGGATTGAGATCATAGTAGCGATCAACAAGATCGATAAGGAAAGTGCCAATATAGAGAGAGTTAAGCAGGAGCTTACAGAGTATGAGCTTATCCCAGAGGATTGGGGTGGTTCAACAATATTCTGTCCTGTATCTGCACATACTAAGGAAGGTATTGACAATCTCCTTGAGATGATCCTCCTCACAGCGGATGTGCTTGAACTTAAGGCAAATCCTAACAGAAAGGCAAGAGGTATCGTCATCGAGGCTGAGCTTGACAAGGGACGTGGACCTGTTGCGACAATGCTTGTACAGAAGGGAACACTCCATGTTGGAGATTACATCGCTGTCGGAGCGTCACATGGTAAGGTACGTGCCATGACCAACTCAAGAGGTGAGAGAGTTACAGAGGCTCTTCCATCAACACCTGTACAGATCCAGGGTCTCAACACAGTTCCTGATGCAGGCGAGATATTCATGGCAGTTGACAATGAGAAGGAAGCAAGAACCATATCAGAGACATATATCTCGCAGGGTAAGGAGAAGCTTCTTGCAGATACAAAGCAGAGAATGTCACTTGACGATCTGTACAGCCAGATCCAGGCCGGCAACCTCAAGGAGCTCAAGATCATCATCAAGGCAGATGTACAGGGTTCAGTTGAGGCCGTTAAGCAGAGTCTCTTAAAACTCTCAAATGACGAGGTCGTTATCAAGTGCATACATGCAGGTGTAGGTGCTATCAACGAGTCAGATATAATTCTTGCATCAGCATCAAATGCCATCGTAATCGGTTTCAATATCAGACCGGATGCGAGAGCAAAGGATATGGCTGACAGCGAGGGGGTAGATGTTCGTCTGTACAGAGTCATTTACAATGCAATAGAGGATATTGATTCAGCAATGAAGGGTATGCTTGATCCTATATATGAGGAGAAGGTCATCGGACACGCAGAGATCAGACAGACATACAAGGCTTCTGGTATCGGTGTCATTGCCGGTTCATATGTTCTCGACGGAACAATCAACAGAAACTGCAGCGTAAGGATTACCAGAGAGGGCAATCTTATATTTGAAGGAAAGCTTGCTTCACTCAAGAGATTCAAGGATGATGTCAAGGAAGTTAAGTCCGGCTTTGAGTGTGGTATGGTATTCGAGAACTTCCAGGACGTTGCAGAGGAAGATCAGATAGAGGCATACGAGATGGTAGAGGTGCCTAGAAAGTAGTAATAGATATGAGAAAAAACAGTGTAAAGAATAACAGGATCAACGGTGAGGTCCAGAGAGAACTCAGCAGGATCATCAGCCGTGAGATCAAGGATCCAAGAATATCACCTATGACTTCGGTCGTTGATGTGGTTGTCACACCTGATCTCAAGTTCTGTAAGGCATATATCAGTGTCCTGGGTGACCAGGATGCTGTTGATTCCACATTTGCAGGGTTGAACAGCGCAATGGGATATATCAGAAGAGAGCTTGCTCATTCTGTAAATCTGCGCAATACACCGGAGATAACATTTATCATGGACCAGTCCATAGAGTATGGTGTCAGTATGTCCCACAAGATAGATGAGGCTCTCGGAAAGCATGGCGATGCTGACGAGAGTACAGATGAAAACTCAGAGAGTGAAGATGAGTTTGAAGAGTAGGATATAATATGAGAATTTAAAAGGAGGTATATCATGAACGATCTTATAAGGGAGATAGAGAACGCAGACAGCATAGCCATAACAGGACATATCAATCCTGATGGTGACTGTATAGGTTCAACACTTGGAATGTATAACTATATTACAAGCAATTACCCTGACAAGAGGGTTCAGGTATATCTTCAGGAATTCCCGGATGTATTCATGTTCCTGAATGGTGCATCTACTGTAAAGCATGAGGCAGATGACGAGACCTATGATCTGTTTATGTCGCTTGACTGCGGAGATATGGACAGATTCACACCATTTGTCAGATATTATGAGACTGCGAAGAGAACTCTTTGCATAGACCACCATGTGTCTAACAAAGGCTTTGGTGATGTGTGCTATGTGGAAAGTGATGCATGCTCCGCTGCGGAGGCTATATTCAAGCTCCTGGATGAGAAAAAGATCAACCAGCAGTGCGCAGAGTGTCTGTATACCGGTATAGTCCACGACACAGGAGTGTTTAAGCACAGCAATACCACCAGAGAGTCCATGACCATAGCGGGAATCCTGATAGAGAAGGGAGCGAGACCAAGCTTTGTCATAGATGAGACATTTTACAAGAAGACGCTCACACAGAATAAGCTTCTGGGCTATGCGCTTCTCAACATGAAGCAGTTTGCAGATGGAAAGATAACCCATACACTTCTGACAAAGGAGGACTTTGACAGATTTGGTGCCAGCAAGATGGATACGGATGGAATCGTGGATCAGCTCAGACTGACATCAGGTACTGAGGTTGCTTTCTTCATGTATCAGGCTGGTGAGGATAATTACAAGATATCCCTCAGGGCAAATGATATCGTGAACGTGAGTGAGATCGCGTGCAGCCACGGCGGTGGCGGCCATGTGAAGGCTGCGGGATGCAATATGTCAGGTGATCCGGAAAAGATAGTTGCGGAGATAGTTGCGGATATAGAGAAACAGCTTGGCTGATAAATTGCAGAAAAGATGTGATCTGGAACAGGTACTGATACAGCGGACTGATGTAAAAGACTTTGGATTGGATTTGAAATAGTTATGATAGATGGATTTATCAATATATATAAGGAGCAGGGGTTCACGTCATTTGATGTGGTGGCAAAGCTCCGTGGTATATTAAAACAGAAAAAGATAGGTCATACCGGAACTCTCGATCCCATGGCGGAGGGAGTTCTTCTTGTGTGTCTGGGAAGTGCTACGAAGATGTGCGACCTGCTCACTGAGAAGAACAAGACATACACATGCACCATGCTTCTCGGAAAGACCAGCGACACCGAAGATGTGACAGGAGTCATGACAGACGTGACAGATGTATATCCTGATGAGAAGACAGTCAGGGCTGCGGTGATGAGTTTTGTAGGCGATTACATGCAGATCCCGCCTATGTATTCAGCCATCAAGGTAAATGGTAAGAAGCTCTATGAGCTGGCGAGGGCCGGACAGGTTATAGAGAGAGAGCCGAGACTGGTCACGATACATGGTATCACCATACAGTCGGTAGGACTTCCGAGGGTGACATTCGATGTGAGCTGTTCCAAGGGAACATATATCAGAAGCCTGTGCAGGGATATAGGAGAGAAGCTTGGCTGCGGTGCGGTGATGGAGAAGCTTGTCAGAACCGAGGTGAAGGGCTTTACTATAGAAGAAAGTCTGACGCTTGATGAGGTGGAGAAGGCAAGGGATGACGGGACACTCATGCAGCATATATTAACAACGGATAAGCTCATGCCGGATATACCGGAGCTTCATATAGCTGAGAAGGGTGTTAAGCTTCTGGCAAATGGAAATAAGCTCAGTGCGGATGCATTTGCCGAGAATAAGATACACAGGGATACCTATGTCAAGGTGTTCGATGAGAATGGAAGATTTGCGGCACTGTATGAATACAGCGATGAGAAGAGGCAGTATGTGCCATTTAAGATGTTTCCGGTGAGTAATTAAGGACAGACAGTTATGATTCATATAAAGGACACGAAGAAGGTAAAACTGAATAGCACAGAGCGCACGGCGGTTGCCCTGGGCAAGTTTGATGGTATCCATCAGGGACACATGCTGTTGATAGAGCAGGTGTTGAAGCTTCAGAGACAGGGATATATGGGCGTTGTGTTCACATTTGACATGAGGGAGAATCATGTGTTTGATGTGAGCAATATGAAGACCATATACACATCTGACGAGAAGGCACAGGTGGTATCGGATACCGGAGTTGACGTCCTGGTTGAATATCCGTTTGACGATGCATTTGCGGCTACAGAGCCGAAGGCGTTCATCAGAGATGTTCTGGTGGACATGATGCGGGCCGGATATGTCGTGGTTGGAAGCGATTACAGATTCGGCAGAGACAGAAAGGGCGATGTGGATACCCTCAGAAGCTATGCGGACGAGTATGGATATAAGGTCATAGTCATAGACAAGCTGGAACAGGATGACGAGGTGGTCAGCTCAACTGTCATCAGGAAGAATATTTCTGAGGGAGATGTGAGGTCGGTCATTCCGATGCTCGGCAGACCGTACAGTATGACAGGTGAAGTGGTGTCCGGTAAACAGCTTGGAAGGACAATAGGAATACCGACTGCGAATATGCTGCCGGAGGAGCGCAAGCTGTACCCGCCGGCTGGTGTGTATGCTTCAAGGATCAGGATAATCCGGGGGAAGCATACGGGACATGAGGATCCTTTCAGAGTCTATATGGGAATCACCAACATAGGAGACAATCCTACAGTCAACGACAAGGGAAATATCACCATAGAGACGAATATCTTCGGCTTTGACAGGAACATATATGGACAGGTCATCAAGGTGGAGCTTATCGAGCAGATCCGAGGTGAGAAGAAATTTGGAAGCCTGGATGAGCTCAAGGCCCAGATGGCAAATGACATAGAAACTTCAAAAAGAATACTTGCTAATAAAGTATTGGTAAAATAGCACAGAAAACATTGGTAATTATGCGCATAAATAATGACGGATTATTGGGTCGCATGAAGATGTTTTCTGTGCTATATTTTTAATAATAGGGTATTTTTTAGGAGGAAAAAGGAAGTACAAGGAGGAAAAGTAAAATGAGAAAGAAAGCAGCGAGCAGGATCTTGGCATATGTTCTCACCTTATGCATGATCATCGGCAGTATAACCTGGCCGGAGATCACAGCTAAGGCGGAGAGCATCACAAAGGATCTGAAACCGGACACCGGCTGGAAGACGGTGACTGCGGCAACAGATGAGTGGAGTGATTATGGAAAGGCGGAGATCAGATTTTCGCCTTCATCAGATCTGGCATCCATGAAGGCTATTGCGGATGCGGGATACAAGACGCTCAAGATCACATATGCGGTTGACACATTTACCGCTGCAAGTGGACAGAATGCGGGAGTTATGCCATTTGCATCATATGGATCTTCATGGTCGAATAATGACAAGTGGATAGATCTGTCCAAGAGTGGTCAGTTTGAGACCGTACTTGATCTGTCATCTATCAGCACAACCAGCACGGAGAAGGTGGCATTTGGAATACAGGTTGCCAATCTTCAGGAGAACAGCACGATCAAGTTCAGAATCGTGTCAGCGGTTCTCTCAGGAACAAAGAGCACCTCTGGTGGCTCATCAGGGGAGTCAGGCGGTTCAGGCGACAGCGGATCAGGCAGTGCGGACCTTGATTCAATTGGAAACACAAGTTCAAGCGTAACCGCAAGTCTTGCTGATGGAGATGGAACAGCCAAGGGAGACGGCTACTACGAGACAGAGATAACGATAAATAACAAGAGCAATTCATACGTAGCAGACTGGATAGCGGTGGCTGATGTGAGTGGCTCGGTAACTGCAGTTAAGGATTACAGCAGCTGGTCAGCCCTCAAGGGTGTATTCAGTGATGGAAAGCTGTACATATATCCAAACACATCCAAGAAGTCAGGTGCAGTAAATGCAGGTTCGAGCGTGAGCTATTCAAAGCTTGGCTACACAGGTACGGCAAACGGTGTGTCTATAACAGGTGTCAAGGTGTACTACAGCTCACAGTCAGGTGCATTTGACTCATTTATCGGTTCACTTTCATCATCATCTGGCGGAGCCGGGGACAATACAGGTGAGATCAATACGGATGTTGAGTACAACTATGCGAAGCTTCTTCAGGAGTCACTGTATCTTTATGATGCGAATATGTGCGGAAGTGATGTATCTGCAAAGAGTGAGTTTTCTTGGAGATCAAACTGCCATACTGAGGATGCAAAAACAACATATAATGGAAAGACTGTGGATGTCAGCGGTGGATACCATGATGCGGGAGATCATGCCAAGTTTGGTCTGCCACAGGCATATTCGGCTACAGTTCTAGGACTTGCGCACATGGAGTTTGCCGAGGCATTTGCGGATACTGCTACAGAGGCACACTATAAGAGGATCATGGACAGATTCGTTGCTTATTTCGAGAGATGCACAGTCCTTGGAAGTGATGGCTCGGTTCAGGCTTTCTGTTATCAGGTCGGTGATGGAAATGTCGATCATGGATACTGGGGAGCTCCGGAAAAGCAGTCATCAAGAAGTGGACAGGCAACATTCACATCTGATTCGGATACGTGTACAGATATCGTTTCAGAGACAGCGGCGGCACTTGCGGCATATTATATAAATTACAAGGATAAGAAAGCGCTTTCCTATGCGGAGAAGCTTTTCACATATGCGGATACTAAGGCTAAGAAGAACAGCTCGGGTCCGGCATCAAGTTTCTATAGCTCAGATTCATGGGAAGATGACTATGCCCTTGCGGCGGCTCTTCTGTACAAGGCTACAGGTAAATCGGCATATGCAACAAAATACAATAATGTATATGGTGGCAGAACAAATCCTAACTGGGCTCTTTGCTGGAATAATGTGGCTCAGGCGGCTCTGCTCTACAGCCCTAACTCATCCAAGAAGAGCGTGTTCGTGGAGAACCAGTCAGGACTTATAGCAAGCAAGACACAGTCAGGAGATAACAACTTCTGTCTGATAGACAGCTGGGGATCGGCAAGATATAACACCGCTCATCAGATGACAGGTCTCATGTATGACACGATATATGGAAAGACTGATTATTCATCATGGGCAAATGGTCAGATGAAGTACATACTTGGCAACAATGCTGGTTCAAAGTGTTTCGTTGTAGGTTACAACAAGTATTCATCAAAGTACCCTCATCACAGAGCCTCAAGCGGATATCAGGGTTCTGTAACTGGAAATGCATATACAAAGCAGGCACATGTACTAGTCGGTGCTTTGGTTGGCGGACCGGCGGGTTCGAGTACATCCTATGTAGATAGCTCAGAAGATTATAACCAGAACGAGGTTGCACTGGACTATAATGCAAGCCTTGTGGGTGCAGCAGCCGGACTTTATCTGTATGTAAAGAACAGCGGAACAGAAGAGGAGAAGGCAGCACAGAAGGTAGTTCCAAAGAGCGAGGTGTCGTCAGAGCTCAGGACGATAAGCGGGGAGTCAGGTGGAGGCATGACAACAGAGGACGACACGAAGGATCCTTCAACTGGCTCAACTGGATCGGCCGGCTCAACCGGATCAACAACGGGTTCAACGTCTGAGAAAGACACAGAGGCTCCGTCAGAGACACCAGCCGTAAAGGTTACAGGAATCTCATTTGACAAGACATACATAACACTTAATGTGGGTGACAGTGATGAGATCAAGGCAACGATAACACCTGCTGATGCAAAAGATACATCCCTTGTGTGGTCAAGTTCAGATAAGGCTAAGGTATCCGTACAGAATGGCAAGATTACAGCCCTCGCAGCCGGAACGGCAACCATCACAGCTACGGCTAAGGATGGCTCGGAAATAAAATCGGAGTGTGTTGTCAAGGTACTCACTCCTGGAAAGCTGTCATGTAGCAGTGATGCCAAGGCATGGACAGATCTCGTATATGGCTATACAAATGCGAATCATGCAGCTATTGAACTGTCAAACTCCGGGGAGACAACCCTTACAGATGTAAAGGCTGAGCTTAAGGATGGAACGGCATTCCAGATCGTTTCATCACCAGCAGGGCAGATTTCTGCAGGAAATAAAACAACAGTGTCGGTGAAACCGGTAAATGGTCTTGGCGCCGGAATCTACAGTGATACACTGGTTATATCAACAGCAAATGGCTCAGCGAACGTAACACTCAAGGCGACAGTGGCAAAGGGAGAAAATACCGCTGTTGTTACTTTGACAAAGAATTCAGTAACATCTTATTCGGTGACCGTCAGCGGCAAGGTGTCAGGAGCAGTAGGTGAGATCGAGTATGCAATATCCAGTGAGAAGGATGTTGATGCATCAAAGCTTACGTGGCAGAATGGTGCTCAGTTTACCGGACTCAAGGAATTTACTACATATTATGTACATGGCAGGGTAAAAGAAACTGCAAATGTCAAGTCTGGTCAGATCAGCCAGGCACTTGAGGTGACTACACCTTTATCAGATCCTTTCGTAATTGACATCGGAAGACTGAATGACAGCAGATATGTTGGAGCATTCACAGACAGTGAGGAAAATCCAACTGTAAAGGTATCACAGTCTGGTGGAATCATATCAGTTTCATTTACCGAGAATAAGGATTACACGATCACAGGAAATGGTGAGGATGTAATTGTAGATACCGGAAATGCAAGTGGAATAACCGTGGACAATGCTACTGTAAAGAAGATCACGGTTCGTCCGGGCAATTCTGAAACATTTGTCATAAAGGTAAGCGGAGAAAATAAGATTGCTGATGGTATAACATGCGTCAGCGATAACAGTAACGCAGCGGATGTAAAGGTATCTGGAAAGGATACATCTTCCAAGATATCAGCGACAACCCCGGGTGCGTCTGCGATCAAGACAGATGGAAATCTTGAGATAGACAACATACAGATAAAGTCCGATGGTAAGGGAATCGAATCTGCGGGAACTGTGAAGATAGCAGGTGGAAGCAACAGCATAGATTCTGTATCTTCGGCAATATCGGCATCGGATGTGGAGATCACAGGAGGCTCTGTTGATGCAAAGTCATCAGGACTTGGCGATGGGGAGTCGGTAATCTCAGCAGACAATTCTATCAAACTGGTTGGTGGAAGTGTTACGGCGGATGCATCCGGATCAACCGGTGGAAATTCATTTGGCGTAAAGTCAGATGATGGAACGATCATTGTTGATGGCGATGTGTCAATAGGTGGAGATCCAATTTATTCCAAGGATCCGGTAGACAGCAAGGGCGACAGTGTAACCATGGTAAATGTTGTGTTCACAGATGAGAATGGCAACCAGTTGTATGCGTCATCTGTAAACAAGGGATCAACTCTTGATCTGTCGAAAATAAATATCACCATGTCTGATGGTACTGATTACAAGACATCGAGGGCTGGATATGCGCTGGCATGGCAGGATGAAGCCGGAACAAGCTATAATGCTGATTCTGCATACGGCGCTGTATCAGAGGATATAACATTTAAGGCTGTATGGACATGGATAGTTGTGGATATAAGCGTTGATGCAAATATTACATTTGCGGCAACTGGAAATGCTTCGTACAAGACTACATATACAGGCGCAGCGATAAGACCGGCCGTAAAGGTTGTATCACGTGGAAGAACACTTGATGCGGGAACTGACTATATAGTTTCATATAGCAGCAATACCAATGCCGGTACAGCAAAGGTAGTTGTCAAAGGTCAGGGCAGATATAAGGGCTCAAAGACTTTTACATTTGCAATAAACAAGCAGGCGATAAGTAAAGCCTCTGTGACAATCACAAAGTCGGCTGTATATACAGGCAAAGCAATAACACCAGCGGTGAAGGTTACCTGCGGCAAGCGGACACTCACAGCGGGCAAGGATTACAGAGTTGCATATTCGTCAAATAAAGACTTTGGCAAGGCAAAAGTTGTGATAATTGGAATCGGTAATTACAGTGGAACACAGACAAAGTATTTTGACATAACTGCGGCTGTGGGTAAGATCTATGCAAATGGAAATTACAAGTACAAGATCACAAATGCATCCCTGAATGGCAAGGGTACTGTAACTCTCGTGTCTGTTGTCAAGAAGACAAAGACAGTTGCTGTTCCTGATACGATAAAGCTTGGAGGTAGGACATTTAAGGTTACAGCCATAGGAAAAGCGGCGTTCAACAAGAATGTAAAGGTTACGAAGATTACTCTTGGCAGAAATGTTAAGACCATAGGCGCCAGGGCGTTCTATGGATGTAAGAAGCTCAGGACGGTTGTGATAAAGAATACACAGATGACAGGAAAAACTGTTGGAGCCAAGGCATTCAAGGGTACATATGCGAAGCTTACTGTAAAGGTGCCTGCAAAAAAGCTTAAGAGTTATAAAAAGATACTTTTGAACAGAGGAGTATCTAAGAAGGCAGTCATAAAGAAATAACAAAGGGCTTAATAAAATATATAATAATTGAAGATCCGGGAGTGGTGCAGATGCTCCCGGATCTTTTTTGTGCAGACTGAATGAGTGGCGATTTGACATATATAAAACTATGTGTATAATATCGTTAGTATTCTAATAATTAGAATTATAACTAAAATGAGAGGAGAATCCGAATGGATGAACATAAGAAATCCATACATTATCTGCTGATGGCAGATCATTTCATGGTACAGAAGGCATTGCTGAGCCAGATAAAGGATACAGAGCTCACCATGGGACAACCTAAGGTGCTGGATTATCTGAAGGATCATGATGGGGCGTGTCAGAAGGATATCGCGGCGGGATGTCATATAGAGCCGGCATCGATAACCGCTGTGTTGAGTGGCATGGAGAATAAAGGTTATATACAGAGAAGTACAAAGGCAGGGGACAGGAGATCCCTGTATGTGTATCTGACAGATAAGGGCAGAGAGTATGTGGAGATGCTCAATAAGAAGTTTGACTTAGTTGAATCTGTGGCACTGAGGGGATTTACCGCGGAAGAGACGGAAGAATTGCAGTCACTTCTTGTAAGGGTGTACGACAATATGAAGGGCAGCGAAAAAGACAACAGAAAAGAGGAACGTAAGAGATGAAGAACATGAAGGTAAGAATTCCAATGTATTTCGTTGGACTGTTTATTATGACTATAGGAATTGCACTGTCGGTAAAATCCAATCTCGGTGTGTCGCCGGTGAGTTCCATACCATATACCATGACCTGTGTATGGGGAATAGAGATGGGAAAAGCGACCATCATATTCCATGCGGTACTTGTGCTTATACAGATCCTGATACTCAGGAAGAGGTTTAAGCCGATCAATCTGCTTCAGGTTGTTGTGGGAATAGTGTTCGGATATTTTACAACATTCTGCAATTACCTGGCTTCATTTCGGCCGAGCACTGATAATATAGCGATGAGAATTGTGCTTATGCTTGTGAGTACTGTATTCATAGCGGTTGGAATCTTTTTCTATCTGCCGGCCAATCTTATTCCTCTTGCCGGAGAGGGTGTCATGCAGGCTGTATCAGAGGTCACACACATTGAATTTTCAAAGGTAAAGATCGGATTTGACTGTTCTATGGTGGCTGTGTCGGTCGTAACATGTCTGATCTGCATACATAGTCTTGGAAGTGTGGGAGCCGGTACGGTTATTGCCGCATTCCTTGTTGGATTCAATCTGGGTAAGTTAAATAAGGTATTTGGCGGAAAACGAGACAAACTTCTTGGAAAGCACACATACACTGAGAAGGAAGTTCTCAGGGAGAGAATTGACGGAACGAAGTAGCAAGAGATGTGTATGTTCCAGGGGACAAGGTGTTCCATATCTGATATTTTCCCTTCATAAATGGCTAGCCTGGTGAGTTTTATTTGTTTGCTTTTGATATTACGTGGTGTATAATTTATAGCATACAAATTTTGGTTTGTTGTACGTGTAAAGGAGAATGCAAATGATAACAGGGGATTTGAAGAATAAAATAGACAGTTTATGGGACATATTTGCCGCAGGCGGACTCGTCAATCCACTTGAGGTTATAGAGCAGATAACATATCTTATGTTTATCCATGATCTTGATGATGTGGACAACAAAAAGGCTAAGGAATGTGAGATGCTAGGGCTTCCATTTAGCAGTATATTTGCTGATGAGGTGAAGATAGGAGACAGAAACATTGATGGAAAGCAGCTCAAATGGTCTGCATTCAGGGATTTCCCTGCTGAGAAAATGTACAGTGTCATGCAGGAATGGGTATTCCCATTCATAAAAAATCTGCATAGTGACAAGAACAGCGCATATTCAAAATATATGGATGATGCCATATTCAAGCTTCCGACACCGATTCTTCTTTCAAAGGTTGTTGACTCGCTGGATGAGATATATAAATTGATGAATGAAATCCAGTCAGTTGACGTGAGAGGCGATGTATATGAATATTTGCTTTCAAAGATAGCACAGTCTGGAAGAAACGGTCAGTTCAGGACACCAAGACACATCATCCGTATGATGGTTGAGATGATGGATCCGGCAGCGGACGAGATGATATGTGATCCTGCGTGTGGAACATCCGGTTTCCTTGTTGCGTCAGGGGAGTACCTCAGAGAAAAGAAGAAAGAAGACATCTTTTATAACAAAGCAAATAGAGATCACTATATGAATCATATGTTCTATGGATATGATATGGATAGAACGATGCTTCGTATAGGTGCTATGAATATGATGACACATGGTATAGACAATCCATGTATTGAATATAGAGACAGTTTGTCAGATCAGAATAGTGATAAGAATAAATATACACTTGTTCTTGCAAATCCGCCATTCAAGGGAAGTCTCGATGCCGAATCGGTTTCAGCAGATCTTCTCAAGATGTGCAAGACAAGGAAGACAGAATTGCTGTTCCTGACATTGTTCATACGAATATTGCAGGTAGGCGGCAGATGTGCATGTATAGTTCCGGATGGAGTTTTATTTGGCTCGTCTGCAGCACATAAGGCAATCCGTAAAGAAATAGTGGAAAATCAGAAACTTCAGGCGGTCATATCCATGCCATCGGGAGTGTTTAAGCCATATGCGGGAGTGTCAACTGCGATACTGATATTCACAAAGACAGATCACGGCGGAACAGATAAAGTTTGGTTCTATGATATGACGGCAGACGGATACAGTCTGGATGATAAGAGAACACCGATAAATGATAACGATATACCTGACATAATAGAGAGATTTGCACATCTTGACAAAGAAAATGACAGAAAGCGAACGGACAAGTCATTCTTTGTGTCAAAGGAAGAGATAGTGGACAATGCTTACGACCTCAGCATCAATAAGTACAAGGAAGTGGAGTATACACCGGTAGAGTATCCACCTACATCTGAGATAATGGCAAATATAAGAGATCTGGAGAGACAGATAAGTCAGGAAATGGATGAACTTGAGAAATTACTGGCTGATGATAACCAGTAATTGATTGAAAATATTAGGAAAGGGGAAAACAAACTCGACTTTAGCAAATTCGTATTTGTATGAGTAAATGACAATCGAATATATGTTTGACATGAAAGCGGTTGGATGCTAATATAATATCAAAAGGTGCTACCGATAGACGGTTAGCCCTGATATGATGATTACAAAAAAGTAACCGCCAAGTTTTGTCAGGACCGGGCGGTTACTTTTTTGTCTTATTTCTTATCATTGCTCTTAGAGCCAACGGCATAACCAAGAGCAAAGCAAGTAATGCATAAGCTGATGATGGCTATAAAAAGTTCCGTTGTAAGCACAAGCACAAACTATATTTATTAAAGTGTCGAATTTGTAGAAATAAAGATATGGATATGATGTACATTGAAGATTGCTGTGAAATACTTGATTCAATGAGAGTGCCAATTACAGCATCTGACAGGGAAGAGGGAGATTATCCTTATTATGGGGCAAATGGTATTCAAGACCATGTCGCTGATTATATTTTTGATGATGAACTTGTATTACTTGCAGAAGATGGTGGTAACTTTGGCTCAAAAGAAAAACCTATTGCATATAGAGTTTCAGGAAAATGCTGGATCAATAACCATGCTCATGTTTTAAAGCCTAAGATCGGATTAGACGTGGATTATTTGTGTTATTCACTTATGTTTTATAATGTTGATGGAATGGTTAATGGAGCAACAAGGCAAAAATTAACACAGGCTGCTATGCGCAAGATGCAGATTCCCTCAAGGAGCATAGAAGATCAAAAGCATATTGTTGATGAGCTGAATAGAATTGTAAAGATAAAAGAACAAAGATTTTTAGAATTGCAGTTATTAGACAAGCTTATCAAAGCCCGATTTGTAGAGATGTTTGAAAACGAAATAGAATATAATAAAGTTAAATTGGAAGAAATTGCAGATATTGTTTCAGGAATAACTAAAGGAAGAAAAACAAAATGTGGGGAATTGCGAGAAGTGCCATATATGGCTGTTTCAAACGTAAAAGACGGATATATAGATTGGACAACTGTTAAAACAATATTAGCAACAGAAGATGAAATAATTCAGTATAAATTATTGCCAGATGATGTCTTAATGACTGAGGGGGGAGATCCAGATAAATTAGGAAGAGGAGCTATTATATCTTTGCCACCGAAAGATTGTATCCATCAGAATCATATATTTAGAGTACGATTAGATGAAACGCAAATATTGCCACGATATTTTGCTGCATATTTACAGAGTTCACAAGCAAAGACCTATTTTTTAAGAGCAGCAAAACAAACGACAGGTATAGCAAGTATAAATATGAGTCAATTAAGGGGATTGCCTACAATTGTACCACCTATAGAACTTCAATTAAAATACTCATTATTTAGTGAGCAAGTCGACAAATCAAAATTGCTCTCTCTCATCAAACTACTGGAACAACTGATCACTTACCTATATAATGTGTTTATAATATACCGACAAGACAAAGGGAAGGAGGTAGAAAATCATGAATAATTTCGACTTCTTAAGGGATGAACCAAGATTTGCCGCATTTGCTTGGGTTGCAATATCGGCTGAGAGAATAATTCTTATAGATCCTGATATGTGTATACTCAATTGCCGCAGGGCTATGGAGTTTGCAATAAAATGGATTTATTCAGTTGAGACTTCACTTGAAACGCCGTATCAGGATAATCTTCACAGTTTATTGAATTCAGAGGACTTCAGAGAATATGTGGGAAATGATCTGTGGAGACGATTGGATTATATACGAAGAAAAGGTAACAGTGTGGCGCACAATAACAGGCGTCAGGGATTTGACGAGGCTATGCTTTGCCTGGAGAATCTGCATATATTTATGGACTTTATTTCATGTTGTTATGTACGGGGATATGAGCAGAGAGAATTTGATAGAAATGCCATATTGAACAGACGTGAAAATGCCAAGAAATCCAGGGAGAATGCTGAGAATGCAAAGAGCCAGCTCAAAGAACAGGAAGAGTTGATTCGCCAGAATCAGGAAGAGATTGAAAGACAGAAGATAGATCTAAAGACATTGGCTGAGGAGAATGCAGATCTCAAGGAGAAGTTATCTGCACGCAGTCAGGTACAGAGGCAGCGTTATAAGCAGCATCCGCTTGATATATCTGAGTTCGAGACAAGGAAACTCTATATAGATGCTATGCTTGAGGACGCAGGATGGGTACAGGGTTCAGACTGGATCGATGAAGTTGAAGTTGACGGTGTTCCTAGCAGGTCAGGAAATGGACGGGTGGACTATGTGCTCTATGATGATACACAGAGACCACTTGCTATTATAGAGGCAAAGAAGACATGTGTCGGAGTTGAGGCAGGCAGATATCAGGCGAAGGAGTATGCAGACAGCATTGAGAGAAAGTATGGCAGAAGACCTGTTATCTTCCTTACAAATGGGTTTGAGACACATATTATTGATGGACAATATCCAGAGAGAAAGTGTTCGTGCATTTACTCCAAGAGGGATCTGGAGAAGTGGTTTAATCTGAGGTCCATGAGGACAAGCCTCAGAAACGTAACTGTGGATAAGACAATTGCCGGACGCTATTATCAGGAGGCAGCGATAAAAGCAGTGTGCGATGCATTTGACCAGAAGAACAGAAGAAAAGCATTGCTTGTCATGGCTACAGGTTCTGGTAAGACACGAACGGTGATAGCACTTTGTAAGATACTGATAAATGCCGGATGGGTGAAGAATATTCTGTTTCTTGCAGATAGAAATTCTCTTGTCACTCAGGCAAAGCGTAGTTTTGTGAATATGCTGAAAGACTTGTCCTGCACGAATCTGGTGGAGAAGAAGGGCAATTATAATGCAAGATGTGTGTTCTCCACATACCAGACCATGATCGGATGCGTTGACAGTGCAAGTGACAAGGATGGAAGAATATTTACCTGTGGACATTTTGATCTGATCATATGTGATGAGGCGCACAGGTCAATATATAACAAGTATAAAGATATATTCACTTATTTTGATGCACCGCTTGTGGGACTTACGGCGACACCGAAGGATGAAGTGGACAAGAATACTTATGATATATTTGAACTTGCAAATGGAGTTCCTACATATGGCTATGATCTTGCACAGGCTGTTGAGGATGAATATCTTGTTGATTATATGACAATTGAGAGCAAGGTAAAGTTCCTTGATGAGGGAATTGTATATGAAGAACTTTCGGACGCAGATAAGGAAGAGTATGAGAAAACATTTGTGACAGAGTCTGGGGATGTACCGGATAAGATAGAGTCCGCTGCGCTTAATTCCTGGTTATTCAACAAGGATACAATAAGAAAAGTCTTACGTGTATTTATGGATAAGGGAATCAAGATAGATTATGGGCAGAAAATAGGAAAAACAATAATATTTGCGAAGAATCATACTCACGCGGAGAAGATATTTGAGGTATTCAATGAGGAATATCCACATCTTGTTGGATACGCGGAAGTTATAGATAATCAGACAAAATTTGCGCAGAAAGCAATAGATGACTTTTCTGATCCTAAGAAACTGCCACAGATAGCCATATCAGTTGATATGCTTGATACGGGAATAGATGTTCCAGAGATACTCAATCTGGTATTTTTCAAGAAGGTAATGAGTAAGGCAAAATTCTGGCAGATGATAGGAAGGGGAACCAGACTTTGCGAAGGACTGCTGGACGGCAAAGATAAAGAGTTGTTCTATATATTTGATTTCTGTAGTAACTTTGAGTTCTTCAGGGTGAAGAAAAAGGGCAAAGAGGCTGTAAATGTGATGCCTATACAGGGCGCTATATACCAGAGAAGATTTGAGATAGCGTATAAGCTGCAGTCACTTACTGATAGGGATGACAGGGTGAATTTCTTCTTGGAAAAACTGATATCTGACATGAGCAGTGAAGTGCAGAGATTGTCGAGGGATAACAGGGATAATTTTATAGTAAAGCAGCATCTGAGATATCTGGACAAATACTCGGATGAAGTTAACTACCAGAATATAACGTTCCCTGATATCAATATCGTAAAGGAAGAGGTATCGCCTTATATCATGGCAGATGGGGATGAGCCGAGTGCTCTGAGATTTGATGCGCTAATATACGGCTTGGAGCTTGCACATGTGGCGGGAAAGAATGACGAGAGAGCAAAAAGAGATCTTATAAAAAGGGCTAATGCACTTTCAAGACTTACAGGAAAACATATTGATGAGATTGACAGCAGGAAAGGAATCATAAATAAAGTATTGTCGGATAGTTATGTAGATGGTGCTGGAATTATAGAGTTCGAAGAGATAAGGACGGGACTTAGGGATATTATGAGCTTTATAAAAAGCACAGTACAACCATACGACACTAACTTTGATGATGATATCCTATCTACAGACTGGCATGAATCAGAACTTGAGAACGATGACCTGAAGAATTATAAGGCAAAGGCTGAATTCTATATAAAACAGCATCAGGATAATATTGTAATAGCAAAACTCAAGACAAATAAGCCACTTACGACTGGGGATGTGAAGGCACTTGAGGATATCCTTTGGAATGAGATTGGAACGAGAAAGGATTATGAGGGCGAAATCGGTGACAAGCCTCTTGGCGAATTTGTCCGTGAGATAGTAGGGCTTGATATGAACGCTGCAAAGGAGGCGTTCAGTGAATATCTGAATGAAACAAATTATGACAGTAGACAAATATACTTTGTTAATCAGATAGTTGAATATGTGGTGCACAATGGAATGATAAAGGATATGTCAGTGTTGATGGAGTCGCCATTTACAGACAGGGGAAGTATAACGGATATATTTAACGCGTCTGTATGGATGGGCATAAAGAAGGTAATAGATCAGATAAATGCAAATGCTAATGTGGCTTAACACACAATTATTTTAACATGTGCAATTTTTGCACATGTTAAACATCAATCCAGTATGTGCAATTTCTGCACAATGTGAATATACATATAACAAGATTTCGGGGGAATCACATGATTTTATACATGAACATAAAGCAGCTCGGCAAGCGGAAGGACACAGTGCACAAGGTTCCGTTTGAATATGACACAGCACCGAGTACATTGCGAGAACTCATAATAGAGACAGTAAGGATCTGCGTGGCACAGTACATATCCCGCATGGATCGTGGGGATGCAGTGCTGACAGATGAGCAGATTGATGATATGGGAAGAATAGGAAAGATAGCATTTGGGATCGTCTATGGGGAGAAGAAACCGGATGTTGATGAGGCAGTGAAGACAGCCATTCAGGGATTTGAGGATGGACTGTTCAGAGTGTTCCGCGGCATGGATGAACTAACAGAGCTTGACAGGGAAGAACAGTTTAACGAGGGTGATGAGATTACATTTATCCGCCTCACAATGCTGGCGGGCAGAATGTGGTAGAACACGCACGGGGTTAGAAGTATCTGTAACATACAGGATATAAAGAAAGGGGTTACAATGGCAGAAGACAAGAAGACAAGACTTGAGCTTGAGGAGCAGAAGAAGATTGCAAATGAAGTGAGAGAGGCATTTGATGCGAAATCCAGCAAACTCAGAAAGAGTTACAGTGCGGATGCGCAGAAGCTTCTTAATGAGATTGAGAAATACAATGGGAATGTAACAGAGTCGATGATCGGCAAGAGGCTTGAGACATTTCTGGAGAATGAAAAGAACATTCCTTCTGAGTTTTTCAAGAAGGAGCTGAAGCATTTGCCGGGATGGGTGCCGGATCATCTGCTGGAGGATTTCTACACTTCAATAGATAGCATAATCAAGTGGCAGACAAGCCAGTATTATTACAGAAGAACCATGCGTACGAAGAGGTACGGGGCATTTCTTGACAGATATTTCAGGATCATGAATGAATACCACTCCATGGGGATATATGGCTGCGATATAGCATCGCTCTACAAGGAGAAGCTGCCTCAGGATATATTGTGCTATTACAGGGATGGCGGCAGCAACGGATATAGAATAATATCAGAATATTGGATACAGGCGGAGCTCGACAGGGGGAATGCAGAGCTTGAGGAAGTGCTCATGGACATCATGTTCGGTGAGAGTGCGCAGGCAAGGCTCACGACCAATATCCTCAGGGGAATATATATGAGTTCCAACACAAGGCTCCATGAGGCTGTAGGCAAGCTGCTCGTTGCGGCAAAGCTTCAGGAGGGGCTTAGGCAGGCGATATGTGAGAATATGGATTATGGAACGGCAGATGCATTTATGACCCTGTTCCATGTGATAAAGGAGAATGATCTTCTGAGATTCTCGTCTGTCATGAGGGCTGTAGCCACCTGGACAGGACTTGTGGCTGATGAGGAGAGCAAGCTTGACCATATACAGAAGAAGCAGCTTCTGCTTATCGATACATATCTAAATGATGAAAATGCAAGGCGTGAGGCTCTATCCGGCGAGGATGCCATGCAGATCTATCTTGCGCTGTGGAGCTATGGCTTCTTTGATGTGGACGAGGCATGCCATGTGATGAACAAGCTGGCGCTTGATGGCAGCAGACACCAAAGACTGGTATTTGGAACATATATCAGGGCGATGAGTCTGGGAAAGGTGTACACACATAGCGTTGCAAAGGAATTTATCAAGAGATTCCCAGACGAGATGGACACAATGGCGGTCATCATGCCAAGCTTCATGTCGGATTACCAGCCTTATATGAATAGTCTCATATATAAAGACGGCAGATCATACAACAATGAACTTAAGAAAATGACATTTGCCGAGGTGGACAAATATTTTGACAGCAGGAAAGAATGTCAGGAGATGTACGACATCCTCATGGGTATACTTGAGCGCATGCCGAAGAAGCGGCTTGAGTTTGATCCGTGTGTATTCCCGTGGAATGCCGAATATCTGGACAGATCCGCAATCATCATGAGACTTGCGGTCTGTGCAAGTGCACTCAAGGACGAGGACAAGATCACGCACATAGCGGAGATGGTTCCTGAGATAGATTCCGCAAGGTATAGCAGAGATGCGCTTCTGCTTCTGCTTGTAAGGCAGCCGGCAAATGACAGGCAGCGTGCCATACTGGTGGATGCGGTTGCCGACAAGGAGACATATACCAGAAACAAGGCGGCGATGATCGTTAAGGATATGAAACTTTCGCCGGAGAATTATGTACAGCTTGAGAATATGCTCAAGTACAAGAAGTCAGACATAAGGGAGACTGTACTGTCTATACTTTATAAGCTTGACGGTGATGACATGTACGATCTCATCGGAAGACTTCTCACAGATTCCAAGGAGGAGAAGAGAACAGCGGGACTTGATCTGCTGCTCCAGCTCAAAAATGATGAGAACAGGCAGAAACTTTTTGCAGATTGTGTTGGTCATATAGACGCTATGCAGAGGGAGTCTGCGAATGGAAGATCCAGTGTTACAACTAAGGAGCAGATTCTTATACGTGAGATTAAAAATGTTGGCACAGACCGGGCTGGTGCAGATGAGGGGTATGGACTTTATGATGTAAATGCGGACTATGAGCCGGTATTTGACAAGAGTTATCTGGCTGAGTGCCTTGAGCTGTACAAAAAGTATTTCCCTGAAAGCGGAATTGCAAATGATAATCTGTGCAGGACTGCCAAGAGCGAGGGTGCATTTGCAAAACTCAAATCAAAGATTGTGCCTAAAAAGAAAGACACGACATCTGATTCAGAAGTTATAAATATATTAAGAAAATTTGATGCATTTGTGGATGAGCACAAAAATGATGAGTATGAGATGGCTGACGGAGAGATCGGTCTGCTTGGTGAGGCAGGTGGAAAAATATATGTGAACCGTGACAAGGTGGCATGTGAGGAATTGTGGGTAGATTTCTACGAGAAAAATATTCAGACTCCGTATATGTGCATGCAACTCTATGTGTATCTGAATGGCTACAACAGTGACAAACAGGATTTCAAGAAGTACTGCGAGAGCTTTATGTTGGATATGTTTGGAAATATATATATAGAAGAATGTCCGGCATTCGGATATCTTGCCATTGTCAGAGCTGTAATAGGATTCCTGTATAGAAGATATGTGATGGATAGTGACAAGATGAGACTTGCCGTTGTGGCAGCAGACTATCTGCTTGGAAGAAGTGATGAGCTCATATATACATTTGGCGGGAATAAAGGTGGCAGCAGTATATCTGGTGATGATTCAAAGGTATATCACAGAAGTGTGCTCACAAATGAGCAGATCATGATAATAACAAGGTGGCTTGCGATCGATGGTGACAGCGATATATTAGATGTAAAAGAGGATTCTGACGAGGCAAGGCAGAATGAAGAGAATTTCAGGCATTTGTTTCCATACAACTATGCCCTTGCAAAGTGTCATAACTTTAATATACCTTCAGACGTTGTAAATGATAGAAATTCATATTACTGGGTACACACAGGAAGCGTCATGCCGGTTCCTGGTCTCCTGAACTATATTGCCGCATACAGCCGTGGTATTATATCCAGGGATTATATGTACAAGATGGCATTTGAGGGGAATTCCTTGGATAGGAGCCTCAAATGTGTATCTGACGTGATGCGTTTTATAACGGAGCGCAACAGGAAGGTGCAGACCAGAGGCTATGAGTGGGGATATACGGAGCGTGAAAGGCTGAGGAGTGTGAGGCAGATACTTCTTCACAGTCCGGAAGGAGAGTTCTCGGAGACGGACGAGAAAAGGCTGGATATAGCTAAGAAGCTGTACACTGATATGTCCGAGCTTGTGCTTTCTGCAGAGCTCACAAGGGGAGATACAGAGACAGAATTCTCTCCATATATATACGGGCTTACAAGAATATTCGGTGCGGAGTATTTTGTCAGGATACTGTCAGCCCTCGGCAAGGAGACCCTGGAGAGATCAACGTATTTCAATACCGGTTATTACTATAACCGTCAGAAGGTCAGCAAGAAGAATAGTATGTCGCATCTTCTTCAGGTGTGTGTGCCTGATGCAAATGACAGTGCGGAGACTTTGAAGGCCTATCTTACAGGTACGGATATAAGTGATGCCAGGCTTATAGAGGCGGCTATGTATTCTCCAGAGTGGATAGATATAGTTGGAGAGTATCTTGGATGGGATGGATTTACTGCGGGATGCTATTACTTCATGGCGCACATGAACGAGTCATTTGATGACAAGAGAAAGGCTATGATAGCGAGATTTACACCGCTTGAGGTGGATGAGCTGAACGACGGGGCATTTGACAGGACGTGGTTTACCGAAGTCTATGACAGATTGGGTGACAAGCGATTCCAGCTTATATACAAGGCGGCGAAATACATTTCGGATGGTGCAAAGCACACCAGAGCGAGAAAATATGCGGATGCGGCGCTTGGCAAATACGATGAGTCCAAGCTGATAGCCGAGATCGAGGCAAAGAGAAACAAAGACCTGCTCATGGCGGTGGGAATCCTGCCGATAGAGAATGAGGAGCAGATAAAGGACAGATACATGTTCCTTCAGAAGTTCAAAAAGGAGAGCAAGCAGTTCGGAGCACAGAGGAGAGCCAGCGAGGCGGCAGCAGTTTCTACAGCTATGCGCAATATGGCGATCAATGCCGGATATCAGGACGTGACGAGACTTACCCTACGTATGGAAAGCCTTGTAGTTCAGGGTATGACAGAATATTTTCGACCGCATGAGGTCGGAGAAGTGACCGTATGGCTTGAGATGGAGGACGGCGGCAAATGCGCTGTCATCTGTGAGAAGAACGGCAAACAGTTAAAGTCCGTTCCGGCAAAGATCAAGAAGGATGAGTATGTATTGGCTCTGATGGATGCCAAGAAGCAGATGGCGGAGCAGTCAAGGCGTACAAAGGCGATGCTTGAGGATGCGATGGAGAGTCAGGAGGAATACACCTGGGCTGAGATCAGGGGCATGCTGGAGAATCCTGTTATACATGACATGGTGGCTGCGCTGGTGTTCAAGGTGGCGGAGCCGGATGGCGTGAAGACAGAGCTGGATAGTACGGCTGACAGTATTATGTCAGGGATAAATGAACTTGATGATAGCAAGAACGTAGTGCTGGGATTTGCGACTGAGGATGGATTCAATACATTTGTGGCAACGTCCATCGGTGATGCAGATATTGCGGATACGGTATCAAAATCAACGGAAAATAATAGCTCCAAAAAAACAGGCTTGAACCTTATGAATCTATCAGATGACACAAAGCTCACAGTAGCACATCCGTTCCACATGTATATGGCTGGCAAATGGCATGATATACAGAAATATGTATTTGACAACAAGATCGTACAGCCGTTCAAGCAGGTGTTCAGAGAGCTCTATGTGAAAACCGAAGAGGAAATGAACATGGAACATTCCCTCAGATACGCGGGCAATCAGATCCAGCCGAAGAAAACTCTGGGCTGTCTGAGGTCAAGACACTGGGTGGCAGACATAGAGGATGGACTTCAAAAGGTTTATTACAAGGAGAACATAGTAGCACAGATATACGCGCTTGCAGACTGGTTCTCACCTGCGGATATAGAGTCACCGACCCTCGAATGGGTGGTGTTCTCAGATAGAAAGACAGGAAAGAATATGAGGATCAAGGATATCCCAGACATCATATTCTCTGAGGTCATGAGGGATGTGGACATGGCTGTTTCCGTGGCACATGCCGGAGGCGTGGATCCAGAGACCTCACACTCAACTGTTGAGATGCGAAAGGCGATAGCAGAATTCACCATGCCGCTTTTCAGGCTGACAAATGTCACATTTACAAAGAACCATGCGGTGATAGAGGGCAAGCGCGCCAATTATACAGTCCACCTTGGAAGCGGAGTGGTGCACCAGGAGGCAGGCCCTATGATAAATGTACTTCCTGTGCATTCGCAGAGGCGAGGCAGAATATTCCTGCCATTTGTGGATGACGATCCAAAGACATCGGAAGTACTCACGAAGATACTGTTCTTTGCAGAGGATAATAAGATCAAGGATCCTTATATACTGGGACAGATCGAGGCGTAAAGTCAGTACAATGATAAGATGATGGTTTGGAATGTATCTTGTCGGTTGTTTGCAAGGTATGTATAGAGGTGGAATATAGTGACTGGAAAAAGTTTTATTTCTAAATTAAAGTTAAAACACAAGGGAAACGCAGAACTGTTTCCCTATGATGAGGCAAAGCATGATGCTGTCATCAGATGCTCCATATGCACCGGAGAACAGGTCGCCGGATTCAGGAGCAGAGAGGACGGTAGCTTTGTGGGTGTGATGGTGATACAGTCGGAGAAGGATCTGGAGAATTTTAAGAGACTTTACCGGGTGGATGACGTGAAGAAGATATATTGACTGACATATTGTTATTGTATAGCTGCCAGCCATATGATAAAATAAACATATCTGAGGGGAATTTGCGTGACTTATCACGTAAAATTGAATACTCGGCAAAACAAGAGAAATTTTGTGACGCAAAGCTATAGGGCCTAAGAGATTTTGACATCAGGGGAGACGATCAGATGGCAGCCAGTTGCATCTACACATGACATATGTAAGATTATTACTATATGGGATAAATTATACGTAGGTATAAGTGTATAGATTTTTATGAAAAGCGTCACGATAAGTGGCGCTTTTCGTGCGTTATGGATGTGAGAGAAAAGAGGATATTATTTGAATACGAGGGAGGGACAGTATGAGGAAGAATAATAGAAAACGAATCATCAGCACTGTTATAGTAGGTGCAATGCTCTGTGCAGGAGCAGCATTTGGAACTGTAAAATATATGAACCGCGATACAGGCAGCAGCGAAAGTGCCAGTACATCTGAGACAGCGGTAAGTGATAATTCAGGTGATATAGCGGATGCGGAGCAGACAGTCTATATGACGGACTTCCAGAAGGAGAATGCCCGGAAGGAAAAGGAGATAGTTGCAGATAAGGTAGAGGACAAAAAGGATACACTTGACCTTGATCAGGGACTTTATGCTCCTGATTCCATAGTCCTTTCAGATACGACAAAGGAAGAGGCTGAGAGAATTGCAGAAAAGCTTGGAGCCGATGTAAGACTCACTGATGATGGCAGCTTTGCCGTTCTGTATCTGCCAGAGGGTATGACTATAGATGATGTCTACAATAACGACGAGTACAGTCAGGAGATCACAGAGATGACACCTGATTATTACGTGAGCGTGAGTGAGCTCAATGAGGAGCTTGGCGGTGTCACGAACAATATTTCAGATAATTTACAGTTGAGTGATGAAACTTTGACAGCTGAAACCGCAGAAAATGAAGATGCGTCAGTTGGAGATTCCACACAAAGTATTTCTAAGGTTATCAGTGCAAGACCGGACTACACAGCAAACGATCCTGACTTTAGAAATCAGCAGTATCTTGATTATATAAATCTCAAGAATACATGGAACACCACCAAAGGAAGTGGCGTTACGGTAGCGGTTATCGATTCCGGTATCGACACGGATCATCCTGAGTTCACAGGAAGAATCAGTGAAAAATCATACAATGCATCAGAGGACAAGATAGTAAAAGACTACGATATGTCGGTAATAGAGGATGAACAGGGACACGGTACAAAGGTAGCGGGTGTTCTTGCTGCGTCCATGGATAATAATGAGGGAATAGCAGGAGTTGCACCTGAGGTGGAACTGCTGGTCATAAAATGTAATGTGGGTGAAAATGGCGAATTTGCAAGGGGATCTGATATTGTATTTGGACTTGCATATGCCATAGAGTCTGACGTAGATGTAATCAATATGTCGCTTAGTTCTGAGGAAGATATATACAGCAAGTATACTCAGCTTGCCGTTGACAGTGACATCATATGTGTTGCATCAGCGGGAAACGATGGCAGCAACATGCCAGTATATCCGGCATCTCTGGACAGTGTTATTGCAGTGGGGGCATATGATACAGAAAGCGGAACTATAACAGATTATTCTAACTATGGTGAGAATGTAGACATACTGGCACCAGGCACAACCTATACAACAGACATAGGCGGATATACTATGGCTACGGGTACATCCATGTCTGCACCGATTGCAGCAGGAGCTGTTGCACTTTACAAGTCAGCATGTGGTAAGACGGAATTCAATGATATGAGACAGCTTTTTGAGGCGTCATCAGTAGATCTGGGAATAGCAGGTGAGGATTACTATAACGGATTCGGTGAAGTAGATGTATACGCACTTGTGTGTGAAGAAAAAGGTAAGATCACATACAATATGCTGACTGACGAGGTGAAGAATCAGACGCAGATATTCGTCAAGGGGCATACAGTTCAGACAATGCCTGAGCCGGAAAGAGAATATCTCGTATTTGACGGCTGGTATTTTGATCCAAACTGTGAGGATGTGTGTGAATTATATACCAATGTATTCAGTCAGGATGTAACCTTGTATGCAAGCTGGGTAAATGAGGACGAAGGAACAGCATTCACCTATGTGAAAAACTCCGATGGTACTATAAGAATTACATCATATACAGGAAAGAGAAGGTATGTGACAGTGCCATCTGAGATAGAAGGGGAAGCGGTTACAGAGATAGGTGAGAATGCATTTGAGAATAATAGAAGGGCAAGGTCTATCACTCTTCCAGATACATTAAAGAATATAAGAACAAGGGCATTTTATAACTGTACATATATCAGGAGCGTAGATATACCGGATTCTGTATCAGAGATTGGAGACGAGGCATTTTCGGGTTGTGTAAGACTTGGTGCTGTAGACGTATCTGACAGCAGTGGTCTGATGACAGTTGGTGCAAAGGCATTCTCTTTTGCAGGAATATCTGAATTTAATATACCATCAAGTCTTATATCTCTAGGGGACAGAGTATTCTATGGAAGTACAGGTCTCAGAAAGATCAAGGTTGCAGACGGTAATCCATCTTACTTAGTGAAGAATTCGGCTCTCTACAGTGCAGATGGAACAACACTGCTGTACTATCCGGCAGGACTTGCAGGAACATACACCGTGGATGCATCGACTAAGACTATTGGAACTGCGGCTTTTGCATATTCTAGAAGTGGCGAGGTTGTGCTTAATGAGGGACTTGCGAATGTTGGAGAGGAAGGCTTTGCATATAGCAGGGTAGACAGAGTGAATTTCCCTGAGAGCCTGACATCACTTGGCGAAAGTGCATATTCAAACTGTAGCAGACTTAGTGAAATAGTATTCCCAGAGAACGGAAAATTAAAAGCCATACCAGGTGATGGTTTCAGTAGTACATATGCATTAAGAGAAATAACTATGCCGAAGTATATAACCGGGCTTAATGGCTTTGCTTTTTATTACTCAGGACTGACAAAGATTGAGTTTGCGGACGATAGTCTGCTTTCTGATATAGGTGCATATGCATTTGCAGGTTCGAATATCAAAGATATATCAATTCCAGATTCTGTTAAGAGCATAGGTGGATACGCATTTTATGGTATTGGCAATCTTGCCAGTGTGAAGTTTGGAGAAAAGAGCAAATGCACGAATATAGATGCGTGGGCATTCGCCTATACATATAGTTTAAGGAAGTTTCTGATTCCTGACGGTGTAACAACAATAGGTGATACAGCTCTGTACAACAGTGGTATAACGAAAATCGGTATAGGTGCAAAGCTTACTAATATAGGTAGTGGCGTATTTGCAAGCTGTCACAATCTGTCAGATATCACAGTGGATGAGAAGAATGAGAAGTATTCGTCGTATGAGGGGATACTGTACAACAAGGATAAGTCTGTTCTCATGCTTTATCCGGCTGCAAGAACTGGCTCTTACACGATGGCAGACACAACTGTGAAGATTGACCGGTATGCTTTCTCTGGAGCGCTAGGGCTTACAGAGGTAATAATGAATGAAGGTCTTACTGATATAGGTGAAAATGCATTCGAATATTGCGAAAAGCTCCAGACACCGGTACTTCCTTCTACGCTTACAGAGATAGATGGCTATGCGTTTATGTCTTGCAGCGGAATGTCTGAAAAGCTTACGATACCTAAGAATGTTAAGAGTATAAGCTGGTACGCATTTGGCTGGGATTATGCACTTACAGATATAGAGTTTGAACCGGAAAGTGCACTTGACAGAATAGGATATGGAACATTTGCTTATTGTGGTATAGAGGATTTCACTATTCCGGGAAATGTGTCTACGATAGCACAGGATGCATTTACAGGATGTGACAAGCTACTTACAGTTACCTTCGAAGCTGACAGCAGACTTGAGAATCTTCCGGCATGGTGTTTCTCCGGTGCAGATAACCTTAGAAGGATAACCTTTGAGGAAGAAAGTGCGTTACAGACTATAGAGGCGAGAGCATGTGAGGGACTTCTGCATCTGGAAGGTGTGGACTTTAGTGGCTGTAAAAAGCTTGCTACAATAGATAACTATGCTTTTAAGTCATGTATATCACTTGGCAATCTTTCAATTCCGGAGACAGTGAATGACATAGGAAGATATGCATTCTATGGATGCTCACAGATGGACAAGATGATCTTGCCGGAAACACTGAATCATATAGGAAGATATGCATTTTCAAAGACGAAATCCATAAAGATTTACTTTATGGCAGCGGTTCTTCCATCAGATCTTGAGGATAAATGGGATGATGGTATAGGTGCATATTATGTTGGACTAAATAAGATACATGAGAATGATGAATGGGTATATGCTGTCACGAATGATGGAACAGCATCAGTTATAAAATATAAGGGAAATGCTGAAAATATCGTGCTTGACAATATAGACGGCTATGCGGTTTCCTCTATAGGAAGTGAGACATTCAAGGACAATACTTCGCTTACAGAAATTACATTGCCAGATACACTTACGGGTATATATAAGTCTGCATTTGCCGGAACAACGGCACTTGGGTCTGTGACAATACCAGATGGCGTGGCTGTTATTGACAGCGGTGCATTTGATGGCAGTGGAATCACAGAGATTACATTTGGAGAAAACAGTAAGCTTAAGACTATTGGAAGTAACGCTTTCGCCAATACATCAAGACTTGAGAAGGTAAGTATACCATCAGGAGTAACGGAGATAAGGGAGAAGACCTTCTATAATTCTGGCGTCAAGACAGTAGCGGTTTCTGATTCTGTAAATTATATAGGAAGATTGGCATTTGCCGGATCAAAGATAGGAGCTATAGACATTCCGTTAAATGTAACAGAGATAGGCTATAGTGCATTCAAAGATGCAGAAAGCCTTGCGAAGATTACATTTGCTGATAATGGCAAGTCTATGCTTGTGCGGGATGAGGCTTTCTATAATACAGCAATAGATCAGATAGACATTCCGGCAAATATAAACTATGTAGGCAGCCTCTGCTTTGCAAAATGTAAGAATCTTACAGCGATAACTGTTGCAGAGAAAAATCAGAATTATGCATCTGTGGATGGTGTATTCTACAATAAAGCCTGTACAAAGCTTATATCATGTCCTGCAGGCAAGACAGGCAGCTACACAGTATCTGACGCTGTGATTTCATTTGCATCCGGTGCATTTGAAGGCTCTCAGTTGTCGGAGATAATCATTCCGAATGAGAGCAAGCTGATGACGATAGGTCTCAGGACCTTCTATAAGTGTGATAATCTGACACATATCACGATACCTGACAATGTGCAGAGCATTGAATATTATGCCTTTGCATACTGCGAGAATCTTGAGCAGGTGGATGTGAATGCCAGCAGTCAGCTTGGCGGTATATACAGTGGAGCATTCTATAACTGTGCAAAGCTGACCGGAATTACTATTCCTGACAGTGTAAAGGAAATATCAGATTATGCATTCTATGGCTGTAGTGCGCTTACGAATATAATCCTGTCGGAAAACAGCAAGCTGCAGGGTGTGTATGACCATGCGTTTGAGTATGCTGGAATAGAGAACTTCGATATGCCAGCAGAGATGACGGTGCTTGGCGCTTATGCATTCCGAGGCGCAAAGCTTAAGACCTTTACCTTCAATGAAAAGTTGGAGGAGATAGGGGAGTATGCACTGGCTGAGTCTGGGCTGACGGAAACAACAGAATTGGTTGTGCCAAGTAGTGTTGAGTATATCGGACGAAGTGCATTAAAGGATATTTTGAGTTTAGAAAAATTGTCTATACCATTTTTGGGAATGGCTGAAATAAATACAAATTCAGAAAACACTATAAAATATCTATTTTCTGATATTAGTAAGTTAGATGGGTTGAAAAAGATATCAGTACTAGGCGGGACTAGATTGGATTATGATGCATTTAGTTATTTAAAATGTGAAGAAATATATTTATCAGAATCTATAGTTGATTTAGGATATAATTCTTTTTACAGATGTGAAGAATTGAGGATAGTGAATATTCCAGAAGGAGTAAAACGCATCAGAATGTCAACATTCGAATCATGTATAAAACTTCAGGATATTAATATTCCGGTAAATTGTTGCAGTATAGAGGATACTGCGTTTAAAGACTGTTTGTCATTGAAAAAAATATATATAAATAAAAATGTGTCATATATCGCAAATGGTTCTTTTAGTGGTTGTAATGGCTTAGAAAGTGTAAGTGTAGATGCTGATAATAAGTTTTTTAGAGTAATAGATAGTATTTTATATGATTACAATTTATCAAGAATTATGATTGTTCCTAAAAATATAAGTGGCAAAGTTGAAATACCAGAAGGAATAAAAAATATAGATAATGGAGCATTTTATAATTGTAAGTATATTGAGAAGGTTATTTTTTCAGATACTGTAGAAAGTATAGGAGATGATGCGTTTAGAGATTGCATTTTATTGAACGAAGTATCTTTTTCAAATAAATTACAGACAATAGGAATAATGGCATTTCAAAATACAAATATAGAAAATATAGAGTTGCCAGATACGGTAAGTAGTTTAGGTGTTTATGCTTTTGCAGATTGCCGAAATTTGAGTAGAGTCAAACTGTCAGATAACATGAAAGTGCTTACTGAGAGTCTGTTCGCATATGATGAAAAATTGAGTATTGTAGAGTTTGGGCAAAATATAGAGGTAATCGGTCATGCTGCATTTTTTCATTGTATAGGATTGGTAAATTGCAATCTGCCAGAATCTGTAAAAGAGATAAAAGAAAGTGCATTTGACTCATGTACTAATTTGCAGAATATATATATAGGAAAAAATGTTAATACGATTGGAAAAGGAGCTTTTGCTGTTTGTGATAGCCTGAAAAAAGTTATTGTTGATGAAAATAATAAGTTTTTTATTACCAAAGATGGAATACTTTATGATAAAGATGTTACAAGAATACTTTTTATACCTAACAATATATCTGGTAAAATCGAAATCATTTCGGGAATTAAAAAAATAGATGACTATGTATTTAAGGGTCATAAAAAAATAACAGAGATATTGTTACCAGATAGCGTTGAATCAATAGGGACAGGGGCTTTTATATCCTGTACAAGTTTGGTAAACATCAATGTTGGCTATAATATAAAAAGTATTGGTTCAAATATATTGTACGATACACCATATTACAATAATAAGTCAAACTATATAGATGGAGTTTTATATTTGGGACAATATGCGATAAGTTGTGACAGCGAGGAAGTAAATAAGTCAAGGTGTCTCAGGATCAAAGATGGAACAAAAGTTATTGCAGAATATGCAATTGCATCGCAGAGAATAAAGTATGTTTATTTACCGGATTCACTACGATTTATTGGAGATTCCGCATTTGCATTTTGTGATTCCTTAAAGAATGTAAGGTGGGGAAATTGTATTGAATTTATAGATGACGGTGCATTTTCCTTTGATACTAATCTTGAAAATGTTCATTTAACAAATAAGAATTTGGAACTTGGCGTAAACTGTTTTTATGAATGCCAGATAAAGTATGCAAGAATAGATAGTTTAAAAAATGTAAATATGGGAATGGGGTCAACTACAGATTATTTAGATGTATTTATTGGTCAAATTGATTCAAGGATAATGAGTTATAATCCCAAAAGCTTGGTATTGATGAATGAGACGTATGATATAAACTCGTATTATGAAAATGTTAATACTCAAATATATACAAAAGTCGATAAAGAAGTAGAGGATGATAAAAAAAATAATCTTAGAGGCAGCTCGATATATTATTCAGATGAATGGAATCTTGTAACATTTTTTGTGGATGGCATGGTTGTTAAAATATCACCACTAAAGAATACAGAATTGGTTCAATCACCATCACAAAATGAGATTTCAGATATTCTCCCAGAAGGTGCAACCTTCCTCGGCTGGGATATCAATGGTGATGGTAAAGCAGACGAACTTCCGGCAACTCTTACAAGTGACATTGAGGCTCATGCAGTATATAGTGCTCCAATTACATCGATTGAGATGAAAGCAGAGCTTTCGCTTGAGGTTGACGAGGCTCAGAAACTTGATGTTACGATAAATCCATTTGGATATAACCAGAGCGATAAGCTCACTTGGGAGAGCGCAGATAAGAGTATAGCAACAGTTGTAGATGGAAAAGTCACCGGAGTTTCAGAAGGACAGACAACGATCAAAGCTGTTCTTGATGCAAATAAGCAGGTTTACGCTGAATGCACTGTTACGGTAACTCCAAAGACGTATGGTATTAAGCTTTCTGAAACGGAGACAACTATAAATGTTGGAGATACATACTCTATTACTCCTGATGTTATAGTGCCGGATGGCGACACGGAAAAAACAGTATTTGTAAGTGATGATACGGATGTAGCAACGGTTGACGAGAAGGGCGTGATAACAGGTGTTGCTCCGGGAAATGCAGCTATTACAGTAAGCCATGGAATGTACAGCGCAGAATTTGCAGTTACAGTAAAGCAGCCTATGACGTCTGTGGTTATAAATCAGACAGAGAAAGAACTGAATGTTGGTGATACATTTACATTAGCTGCTGCATTTGAACCTGTGAATACTACAGATGATAAATCAGTGTTCTGGTACAGCAAAGATACATCAGTTGCAAAGGTTGATTCAGATGGATTGGTTACAGCTATTGCACCGGGAACTATGGATGTATGCGGAGCTGTAGGTAACTTTAGAATCAGTTGTAGTGTGACTGTGAAAGCGCCTATTGAGAAGATAGTGCTCAATACAACAAAGGGAACACTCAGACTTGACAAGACAAAACAGCTTGATGTGATCTATATACCATCAAATACGACAGATGAAAGGAATGTCGCTTGGAGTTCGGCAGATCCGGAGATTGCATCGGTTGATGAGAACGGACTTGTAACAGGTCTTAAGACAGGTAAAACTACCATTACAGGAACGGTTGGAACGCATACAGCTACATACACAGTAAGTGTAATAGGTATAAGGGATGCCAAGACAGGAATTACAGTAACCAATTCTGATGATACAGAGATGTCTGACGATACATCACTTGTTGTGGAGAAAATGGCAAGCGAGAATGTAGCAGAGACGTATGGTGATTCGATAAAGAATATTTCTGTTGATGAGAATGGACGTATATATAGTCTTTCTGTATATGACATAACATTAAAAAATGGTGAAGATGTTGTACAGCCGGAAAAGACAGTCGATGTAGATATACCGATGGCAGAAGATTCACATTCAAGTGGAGTAGGTATATACAGGCTTGAAACTGATGGTTCAATGACAGATATGAAACCGATAAGTGCTGATGGAAAGTATAGTTTCCAGACGGAGCATTTCAGTGTATATTGTGTTGCGGTTCCTACAGACGAATATCAGGCAGCGAAAGTTGAGATTGACACAGACTCTATAGATATGTGCGTAGGAAAAACAGCAACGATTACAGCCACGGTATTACCAGAGAATGCGGAGAATAAACAGCTCACATATGTATCCGGGGATGAGAGTGTTGCGACGGTAGATGAAAATGGAAATGTGTCTGCTGTATCGGTCGGAGAAACCATAGTAACAGTTAAGTCGGTTGTTGATGGCGTACAGGCTGTAGTAAATGTAAATGTAAGGGAACATACATGGAATGATGGCGAAGTAACAACAGCTCCAACCTGTACCAAGGCAGGCGTAAAGACATTCACTTGTGCTACCTGTGGGGAGACAAGAACTGAAGATATAAAAGCAACAGGACATGCACTTGTAGTAGATGAGGCAGTAGCTCCGACATGTACAGAGACAGGACTTACAGAAGGCAGTCACTGCAGCGTATGTAACGAAGTGATCAAGGCACAGGAAGAGGTTGCAGCACTTGGACATAAGTGGGATTCTGGAAAGGTGACAAAGAAACCTACATACACAGCAAAGGGCACAAAGACATACACCTGTACAGTATGCTCTGACACAAAGACAGAAGATATTCCAGTGTTGAAACGTGTAGATATAACCAAGGCTGCAAGTAGGATCAGTGTCGCAGGAATCGAGAACAAGATTTACAACGGCAAGGCTCAGACTCAGGCAAAGCTTGTGGTAAAGGCAAATGGCAGAATGCTGACCAAGGGCACCAATTACACAGTCACATATAAGAACAACAAGAACATCGGAACTGCCACACTTACCATAACCGGAAAGAATGGCTACACAGGTACTATCAAGAAGACATTTGCCATCAAGACACAGGCTGGCAAGGTGTACGGCAGCACATTAAAGTACAAGATTACAAGTGCAAAGACAAACGGAACAGGTACGGTGTCTCTGATTGGTTCTGGATACAGCAAGACCAACAAGAAGTTCACCACACTCAAGGTAGCAGATACAGTAATTATAGGAGGAGTGAAGTTCAAGATTACAAAGATCGAGAACAAAGCGTTCATGAAATATCATTATCTGACAAACGTCGTTGTTGGTTCGAATGTGACAGGTATAGGCGATTACGCATTCTATGGATGTCCGAGACTTGCTACAGTTACGGTAGGTAAGAACATCAGAACTATAGGCACTAAGGCGTTCTATGGATGTAAGAGCCTTAAGTCTGTGAAAATCTTATCACCAAAGCTTGTAAAGGCTGGAACATCTGCTTTTGCTGGTATTAAGGCAAATGCAGCATTTGCACTGCCAAAGAAGTATTATAACAGTTATGGCAGGCTGATAAAGAAAGCCGGTGCGCCGAAGAAGGCAGTATACAAAAAGTTTTAGATATAGGGTAAAAAAAGAAACAAAAAGAAATAAACTAAATGGATGGCTATGGGAAATAATATGCATAGCCATCCATATTTTGCTGTTGTTAATTTATTTTTTTATTGTTGAGTGCTACATAAAAACGTGAAAACACACATAAAATAGTAGTTGGTATTGATTAATTAGACACGGGATAGTAAAATGGAATTACTAAAAAATGTGTCCACACACAAAAACAAGGAGTATAACAGTGGAAATCAAGAGAGATGCTTACCTTGAACAGTTGAAGATAAGAAAAGATAATGGAATGATAAAGATTATCACAGGAATCAGGAGATGTGGAAAGTCATTCCTATTATTTGTATTATTTAAGAACTATTTATTAGAGAATGGTGTAGATAATGAACACATTATTGAGATTGCATTAGATGGCATCGAAAACGAAGAACTGAGGGATCCGAAAAAGTGTTATCAATACATTAAGGATGCAATGAAAGATGAGCAGAGGTATTATTTGATTTTGGATGAAGTACAGTTTATGCCGCGATTTGAGGAAGTACTGAATAGTTTACTCAGAATTAGCAATATTGATGTATATGTGACCGGTAGTAATTCGAGATTTTTATCCAGTGATATTGTAACTGAATTTAGAGGCAGAGGTGATGAGATAAGAATTTATCCATTATCTTTCGCTGAGTTCTATAGTGCGTATGATGGAGATTATGACGAAGCCTGGGAAGAGTATATGACATATGGTGGTTTGCCACAGGTAGCACAATTTTCTGTGGAACGCCAAAAGGCAGAATATCTAAAAAATATTTTTACCAATGTCTATATCAGGGATGTTGTAGAGAGGAATAACATTAAAAATGTTGATGAAATTGGAACTTTAGTCGATATTCTTGCTTCTGCCATAGGCGCACCAACCAATCCAACTAAAATATCAAATACTTTTAAAAGTGAACGGGGTATCAATTATAGCAATAAGACTATATCTAATCATATTGATTATTTGGCGGAGGCCTTTTTGATTTCTAAAGCGGAACGGTATGATATTAAGGGAAGAAAATATGTGGGTGCTAACTTAAAATATTATTTTTCAGATGTGGGACTTAGAAATGCTAGGTTAAATTTCAGACAGCAGGAACCTACTCATATTATGGAGAACATAGTTTATAACGAACTGCTTATTAGAGGCTACAATGTGGATGTTGGTATCGTAGATGTGTATGCAAAGAATGATTATGGAAAAACTACTCGCAAGCAGTTTGAGGTTGATTTTGTAGTGAATCAGGGTAGTCAGAGATATTATATTCAAGTAGCCTATGATATGGTTTCTGAAGAAAAACAGACACAGGAATTTAATTCATTTAGGAATATTCCAGATTCATTTAAGAAGATTGTTATAGTAAATGGAACGAAAAAGCCGTATAGAAATGATGAAGGATTTGTGATTATGGGAATGAAATATTTTTTACTTAATGCAGATAGTTTAGAATTTTAGTGAGGTTGTCAAGAAAAAGCACTTGACAACCCATCCCGCCTGTATTAGAATAGCCCATGGTAAAGCAAAAACACTTTACATGCAAGTGCGTTACGGAGAGTTTGTTATGGAGAAGATAGTCAGACAGTCTATGTTATATGATTTTTATGGTGAGCTGCTCACAGAGCATCAGAAGAGCGTGTACGAGGATGTTGTGAACAATGACATGTCTTACTCAGAGATAGCGAGACTCAACAACATAAGCAGACAGGGCGTATATGATATGGTAAGGCGCTGTGACAAGATTCTCGAGGAGTATGAGGAGAAGCTTATGCTGGTACATAAGTTCATGAAGGCACAGGAACAGGTTCAGAAGATCAAGGAATGTGCGGATGAGCTCAAGGCGATGAACTCGGATGAACGGCTTGCGGGCAGAATTGAAGATATAGTGAATTATTCAGATAAGATACTCGAAGATTTCTGATGATAGATAATATCAGAAGGGAGAATGTCTATGGCATTTGACAGTTTATCAGATAAACTGCAGAACGTTTTTAAGAAGCTGAGAAGCAAGGGCGTACTTACTGAGGATGATGTCAAGGAGGCTATGAAAGAAGTCAAGAGAGCACTTCTCGAGGCGGATGTCAACTTCAAGGTCGTAAAGTCATTTGTCAAGTCAGTGAGTGACAGAGCTGTAGGAGAGGAAGTCCTCAAGGGTCTGAATCCTGGACACATGGTCATCAAGATCGTCAAGGAAGAGATGGATAAGCTCATGGGCTCTGAGATGACAGAGATCAAGCTCAGACCATCCAATGAGATCACGATCATCATGATGTGTGGACTTCAGGGTGCAGGTAAGACAACTACAGTTGCAAAGCTTGCATATCAGTTCAAGAACAAAGGTAAGAAACCGCTCCTTGTAGCGTGTGATGTATACAGACCGGCGGCTATCAAGCAGCTGCAGGTCAATGGCGAGAAAGTTGGAGTTCCCGTATTTGCGATGGGAGACAACAACAAGCCACTGGATATTGCGAAGGCGGCTATACAGCATGCAGCCAAGAACAATATCAACCTGGTGTTCCTTGACACCGCAGGACGTCTTCATGTTGATGAGGACATGATGAACGAGCTTGCAGAGATAAAGGATAATCTGGACATTGCTTACACCATACTGACTGTGGATTCCATGACAGGTCAGGATGCGGTAAATGTAGCGACAACGTTCAATGATAAGATAGGTATAGATGGTGTCATCCTCACAAAGCTGGATGGTGATACCAGAGGCGGTGCCGCACTGTCGATCAAGGCAGTAACGGGCAAGCCAATCCTGTACTCAGGTATGGGAGAGAAGCTTACCGATCTGGAGCCATTTTACCCGGATCGTATGGCGAGCCGAATCCTCGGAATGGGTGATGTAGAGTCACTTATTGAGAAAGCCCAGTCGGCCATTGACGAGGAGAAGGCCAAAGAGATGGAACAGAAGTTCCGCAAAGCAAGTTTTGATTTCAACGATTTTCTTGATCAGATGGCTCAGCTTGAGCAGATGGGCGGCATGCAGGAGATCCTTTCGATGATGCCAGGCATGGCAAGTCAGATGAAGAATGTTGAGATAGATGAGAACGCTGCTAAAACACCAAAAGCAATCATTCAGTCCATGACACCGAGAGAGCGTTCACTCCAGGATCCGATATCGCCGTCAAGAAAGAAGCGTATCGCAGATGGAGCAGGTGTCCAGATAGCAGATGTGAATCGTTTCCTTAAACAGTTTGAACAGTCTAAGAAGATGATGAAGCAGATGTCAGGCATGATGGGCGGAAAGAGAAGACGCGGTGGTTTTAAAATGCCTTTTGGCTTAAGATAATTATTATTTAGGAGGAACAAGAACAATGGCAGTAAAGATTAGATTAAGAAGAATGGGTTATAAGAAGCATCCTTTCTACAGAGTGATCGTAGCAGATTCAAGATCACCAAGAGATGGTAGATTCATCGAGGAAATCGGAACATATGATCCTAACCAGGAGCCATCTGTAGTAAAGATCGACGAGGAGGCTGCTAAGAAGTGGTTAGCTACAGGAGCACAGCCAACTGAGTCAGTTGCAAAGTTATTAAAGCAGGCAGGTATCGAGAAGTAATTTTACGGATGTATCAGCTTTTCTATGAAAAGCTGATATGCAGCGCCAGCCATCGACGAAGTCGATTTTGCATGGCTGGTGTTCCATTTGGGAGGTATAGAGATGAAAGATTTAGTAGAAATCATTGCAAAGTCCCTAGTAGATCATCCTGAGCAGATAGCTGTAACCGAGACTGAAGAAGACGGCATAATAAAGATAGACCTTACTGTTGCACCAGAGGACATGGGTAAGGTAATCGGCAAGCAGGGCAGAATAGCCAAATCCATCCGTACAGTTGTCAAGGCAGCTGCTTCAAAGGGTGATAAGAAGGTTGTCGTTGATATTAAGTAGAACTGCATAGGCAGGATAAGTGGTATTTCTTAATCTTCATATGACAGAGGATTTTATTACCGAGTTAAGAGGGGGAGTTTATACTCCCCCTTATATTATATATGAGTTATATATAGGAGATAGAATGGAACACAACACAGAAGACAGACTCAGAGTAGGAGTGATAACCTCAAGCCATGGTATAAAGGGCGAGGTTAAGGTATATCCGACAACGGATGACAATGATCGTTTCAAGACCTTGAAGAAGTGCTATCTGTCAAATGGCAGAGAGACTTTGGCGGTCAATTGTACATCTTGCAAATTTTTGAAAAATATGGTTATTCTTAAGTTCAAAGAATACGATAACATAAATGATATAGAGCGTTTTAAGAACTATGACATACTTGTTGACAGGGAGGATGCAGTTCCTCTCATGGATGGAGAGTTCTTCATCTGTGATGTCCTTGACGCTGATGTATATGATCAGAATGACGAGCACATAGGAATCCTTGACGACGTGCTGGAGACTCCGGCAAATGATGTATTTGTCGTTAAGAAGGATGATGGCAGCGAGATCCTTATACCTGTAGTACCGGATTTCGTGTTCGATGTTGACACAGAGAATAAGAAGGTCAAGGTCAGAACATTTGAGATGGTAGAAGCAGATGATTCAGATGACGAGGATTGATCGCATACAGACGTTTGGTGAGATGATGAACATATACTAGGAGCGGACTATGAATTTTTATATTTTGACACTTTTCCCCGAGATGGTTATGAATGGACTTTCAACGAGTATCACGGGAAGGGCCATAGAGTCGGGAAAACTTCATATAGAAGCTATAAATATAAGAGATTACACCCAGGATAAACACAATCATGTGGATGATTACCCATATGGGGGAGGTGCAGGCATGGTCATGCAGGCGCAGCCTGTGTATGATGCATACACGGCACTGGTGGAGAAGCTTGGCAGAAAACCATGGGTCATATATATGACTCCGCAGGGAAGAACCTTCAATCAGGGTATTGCACAGGAGCTCTCGGAGAAGGAGGACATAGTTCTTCTGTGTGGCCATTACGAGGGAATAGATGAGAGGGTCCTTGAGATGATAGTCGATGACTATATGTCCATAGGCGATTTTGTGCTGACTGGCGGAGAACTTCCAGCCATGGCTATCGTGGATGCTGTATCCAGACTTGTTCCAGGTGTGCTGAACAATGAGGACAGTGCTGAGATAGAGACATTTTATAACAATCTGCTTGAGTATCCGCAGTACACCAGACCTCCTGAATTCATGGGGAAGAAGGTTCCGGATGTACTGCTTTCGGGCAACCATAAGCTCATAAATGAGTGGCGACTTGAACAGTCTATCACCAGGACGAAGGAGCACAGGCCGGACATGTACGAGAAGTATATGATCGAGAATCCTCCTAAGGAGAAAAAGAAACGAAGAAAATAGCAGGTTGCCACCTGTGGTCTTAAGGTGGTATACTAAGAGATGGCAGAATTCGAGGTTATTCGAATTCTGCCATAACCTTGTGGAGACGCGACTGCAGGGCATACACAAATACAAGGAAGAACAAGGAGACAAAAGATTATGAAACGCAGATTACTTATGACTATGATGGCTATGGTTCTTGCATTCTCATTTACAGGATGTGGAAACAAGAAGGCAGACGAGACGACGGCAACCACAGAGGCTGCATCAGAGGTGAAGGATGAGTTCATCAAGTTTGTTGGAACAGATATCCCTAAGATGGATACAGAGGAAGCGGAGATCATGAAGAAGTTCAACTCATATTTTGCTGAGGGAACTGCTGTTGATACAGATGCTCTGCTCAAGGATTTGACAGACAATCTGCTTCCAAATTATAAGACATTTCTTGACGACGTACAGGCTATAGAAGTCAAGACCGACGAGGTGAAGGCGCTCAAGGATCAGTATTATGATGCCATGAATGCACAGTATGAGGCTATGCAGAAGGTTGAGGCTGCTGTTAAGGATAAGAACAAGGACATCCAGACAGAGGCACAGAAGCTTCTCTCAGACGCCCAGAGCAAGTATACAGCATACAATGACGCGGTATATGCACTTGCCCAGAAGGAGAATGTAACGTTGAACGGCGAGATAGCAACAACTGCAACCAGTGAGGCAGGAAGCACAACAGAGGCCAACACAGAGGCTATAGATCCAAGCGAGGCCATGACAGATGAGGTTGAGACAACAGAGGCAGCGCAGTAGTATTTAAGATATAGAAGAATATTTTGAAAAGCAGTGGATACATGAGTGTGTTCACTGCTTTTTTGCTGTGGTATACTGTAAAAAATATGCTCAGTTCACATTTTTTACAAATATCAATGTTATATTGAGATAAATTGGATATTATTCTATATGTGGAGGTACGATATGGATTCAATAAAGGTTCTTATGGTTGATGATGAGAGCAGAATGAGGAAGCTTGTCAAGGACTTCCTCACAAGAGAGGGGTATATGGTTCTTGAGGCCGGAGATGGTGAACAGGCCCTGGATATATTCATGAATGACAAGAATATATCTCTTGTAATACTTGATGTCATGATGCCTAAGATGGACGGATGGGAGACTCTTAAGGAGATAAGAAAGTTCTCACAGGTTCCGGTTATCATGCTTACCGCGAAGGCAGATGAGCGCGATGAGCTCCAGGGCTTTGATCTGGGAGTAGATGAGTACATAACGAAGCCGTTCAGTCCCAAGATACTTGTTGCCAGAGTTGCAGCGATACTCAGAAGAACAACGGATGCCGCTTCAGATGAGAAGCTTGTAGCCGGAGGTATTGAGATGAATCTGTCGGCTCATGTGGTGACGATAGATGGCAAGCCGGTTGAGCTCAGCTTCAAGGAGTTCGAGCTGCTTCAGTATTTTATCACGAACAAGGGCGTGGCATTGTCGAGAGAAAAGATACTCAACAATGTATGGAACTATGATTACTTTGGCGATGCCAGAACCATAGACACGCATGTCAAGAAGCTCAGAAGCAAGATGGGAGATAAGGGCGAATATATCAAGACTATATGGGGAATGGGCTATAAATTCGAGGTAGAGTGATGAAGAAATCAAAAAGGACATCGATCAGGACCAAGATAACGTTGTCTCTGGCTGCGACCATACTTATCATGGTGGTTATGTCGTGTGCTATAACCATGATTTTTATCAAGAAGTATTTCTATCACAGCATGGAACAGATGCTGCTGGATACATACAATTCCTGCAATGAACTGTTCGGACGGGATGAGGATATAGACAGTAAAGAGCTGGCGAATGATGTGATCAATCAGTCAGGTGCGATGATATTTATCTTTGACAGTGTGAATATGCATGTGTACACGACGGTGAACGAGGAGGCCGCGGTATATAACAATCTGTCATTTATAGCAGACTACTTTAATTACAGCGGTGGAAAGAATCCGGACAATCCGAAGATAAAGAGAAAGCAGATTGAGAAGACAGATAAATATGATATACAGATCACAAATGACAGGAATACAGGCAACAGCTATTATGACGTTGTCGGATTCCTTGACAATGGTTTTGTTGTCATCATCAGAAAACCTATTTCCAGTGTGGACTCAACGATAGTTACATCTTTGAAGTTCTTTTTATTGGTGTTCTCAGTGGTGGCACTGCTTGGATTTGTGATGGTTTATTTTATAAGCAATGCGGTTGCAAAGCCGATAAAGAATCTTGCGTCGGTTGCCAATCGTATGGCACAGCTTGATCTCGATGTGAAGGTGGATCACGCATCCAATGATGAGATTGGTGAGCTGGCGGACAGTATGAACGAGATGTCATATCAGCTGAGAAACACGCTGACAGAGCTTCAACAGGCAAATGCTAAGCTGCAGACGGATATTGATGAGAAGGTACAGATAGATGAGATGAGGAAGGAGTTCCTGTCCCATGTGTCCCATGAACTCAAGACTCCTATAGCTCTCATACAGGGATACGCCGAGGGCCTTAAGGACAATGTTATAGAGGATGATGAGAGCAAGGAGTTTTACTGTGATGTCATTCTGGACGAAGCTGGCAAGATGAATAAGCTTGTCAGACAGTTACTTGATCTGAATGAGCTTGAATTTGGAGTGGACAGGGTTCATCCTGTGGTATTTGACATAGATGCACTCATAAAGAATGTAGTGGATTCATCATCCATTCTGGTGGAGCAGAACCATGCGGAAGTTGAGCTGGCGGATGAGCTGAATGATGTGTGCAACGTATATGCAGATGAGTTCATGATAGAGCAGGTATTCACCAATTATTTTACAAATGCACTTCATTACTGCAACGATGGAGGCAAGGTCAGAGTGTGGACGGCGAATAAGGACTATGATCAGCCGAGAAGGACTGAGGATGGACTCGTCACAGGCAACTTGAGAGTATTTGTATATGATGAGGGACCGAACATTCCTGACGATGAGCTTGATAAGGTATTCATTAAGTTCTACAAGGTGGACAAAGCGAGGACGAGAGAGTATGGTGGAAGCGGTATTGGACTTTCTATAGTTGCGGCGTCCATGGCGGCTCACAACAAGAACTATGGTGTTTACAATGTGGAGAATGGAGTGGTATTCTACTTCGACCTTGATATCATACAGCAGGATGATGGCGAACCGGAAATGATACCGGAGAATAGCGCAGATAACACGTCAGAACAATAAATACTTTGCAAGGAGGAAACTTTTAGGCTATAATTCTAAGGGTTTCCTTTTTCTGTTGGATTCTGGCATCTGCAAATATATTTATAAAATGGGAGAAGATTATGTCATATAGTGCAAAAAACATAGAGGTGTTAAAGGGACTTGAGCCGGTAAGACTGAGACCGGGAATGTACATCGGCAACACAGGGCGAAGCGGACTGAACCACCTCATACAGGAGCTTATAGACAACTCGGTGGATGAGCATCTGGCGGGGTATTGCAACAATATATGGGTGAGCATCAACGAGGATGGCTCGGCAACCGTGTCTGACGATGGACGAGGCGTTCCTGTCGATATACATGAGCAGGAGGGAATTCCTGCGGAGCGTGTTGTATACACAGTGTTGCATGCAGGTGGCAAGTTTAACAGCTCCACCTACAAGATAAGCGGCGGACTTCACGGAGTAGGTTCTGCAGTTGTAAATGCACTGTCTAACAAGCTTATAGTAGATGTTGCCAGGGATGGCTACCTCTATCACGATACATACGAGAAGGGAATACCGACAACTGAACTTGTTGATGGTATGCTTCCAAAGACAAAACTCAAGGAAAAGAGAACAGGTACGACGGTAACACTCTATCCTGATGATACAATATTTGAGACAGTAAAGTTCAAGGCGGACGCCATCAAGCAGAGGATTAAAGAGACAGCATATCTGAATCCGAATCTTACGATCACATTCCAGAACAAGAGGGATGGCGAGGAGCCTATAGTGTTCCATCAGCCAGGGGGACTTGCAGCATTTGTTGAGGATATATCCCAGGGACTCACACATACATCACCGGTTGTCGCCATATCGGGGGAGAAGGACGGAATCGCCGCAGATATAGTATTTCTGATGACGGAGGACGGCGAGGAGAATATCATAGGATTTACCAACAATATCACGAATCCTGAAGGTGGAACCCATGTGACAGGATTCAAGTCAGCATTTGCCAAGCTTATCAATAATTATGCGAGAAATGAGCTTGGAACTCTGAAAGAGAAGGATTCCAATCTGACAGGTGCAGACATAAGATCTGGCATGCAGGCTATCATATCCGTGAAGCATCCGGATCCTCAGTTCGAGGGACAGACTAAGACAAAGCTTTCCAACACGGACGTGTCAAAGGCCGTCGACGATATCGTGAAGGAACAGCTCACAGTTTATTTTGACAGAAATTATGATGTGCTGAAGGATATAGTGGACAGGGCGGTGGCTCTCTCCAAGAGAAAGGCGCTTGAGAAGTCCAAGATCAATATAAACAAGTTTTCATTTGAGGGAAATGGCAAGCTTGCAAAGCAGGAGTCCTCAGATTCGTCTAAATGCGAGATATTCATAGTCGAGGGAGATTCGGCGGGAGGCTCAGCCAAGACCGCGAGAAACAGAAAGTATCAGGCAATACTTCCACTTAGAGGTAAGATACTCAACGTGGAGAAGAAGCCTGTTGCAAAGGTGCTTGAGAATGCCGAGATCAAAGCGCTCATCAATGCATTTGGCTGTGGCTTCATGCAGGGCTACGGCAATGATTTCGATATAAGCAAGCTGAATTACGACAAGATAATCATCATGACGGATGCCGATGTGGACGGTGCCCACATAGCGACACTTCTGCTTACATTCTTCTATAGATTTTATCCTGACCTTATCAGCGAGGGACATATATACATAGCTATTCCGCCTCTCTACAGAGTTGGCGAGGGCAAGAACATCAAATATCTGTACTCAGATGATGAGCTTGCAAAGTACAGAAAGACACACACGAACAAGTTCACGATCCAGAGATACAAGGGACTCGGTGAGATGGATGCAGATCAGCTCTATGAGACGACCATGAACCCTGAGACAAGACTTTTAAAGCAGGTATCAGTGAACAGCCGTGTTGAGGCAAATCAGCTCACACAGACGCTCATGGGAACTGAGGTTGCGCCTAGAAGAGAGTACATAGAGACACACAGTGCGGATGCGGTGCTAGATATATAAAAGTGATATTTGGAAATGCTTAGCAGCGCGTTTTCACAGTTTGTATTATGAAAGGGATAGATCATGTCGGAAAAGATATTAAATGTAGATTATGAGAGCGAGATGGGACAGTCTTATGTGGACTATTCCATGTCAGTTATAACAGAGAGAGCTCTCCCGGATGTAAGGGACGGATTAAAGCCTGTTCAGAGAAGAATACTTTACTCACTTGACGGCCTTGCAGGCTCCGACAAACCACACAGAAAATGTGCGAGAATCGTCGGAGATACCATGGGTAAATACCACCCACATGGAGATAGCTCAATATATGAAGGACTTGTAAATATGGCGCAGAACTGGAAATTGCCGATACCACTTGTTGACCCACACGGCAACTTTGGTGCGGTGGACGGCTCCGGTGCGGCTGCCATGCGATACACTGAGGCGCGTATATCTAAGTACACAGAGGATGTGTGCATGAAGGATCTTCCGTTCTTCAAGGATCAGTTCATACCAAACTTTGACGGAACGGAGACAGAGCCGACTTTCCTGCCTTTCCAGGTGCCAAATATCCTGGTGAGCGGTTCAACCGGTATAGCAGTAGGTATGGCGACAAATATTCCTACACACAATCTCGGTGAGGTCATAGATGCCACAGTTGCATATCTGAATGATCCTGAGATACAGCTTGAGGATCTGCTTGCGCTCATGCCGGGACCGGATTTTGCCACAGGTGGAATCATCAATGCAACACCTGAGGAGTTGTATAATGTGTATGCCACAGGACTTGGCAAGATCAAGGTGCGCGGTAAGGTAGAGGTCAGGGATATCGGATACGGAAGAAAGAGTATCTGTGTCACAGAGCTTCCATATACAATGATCGGAGGCACTGCCAAGTTCCTTGATACTGTCGCAGAGCTTGTCAGAAACAGAGAGCTTCCAGCGGTCGTGGATATCGCGGACAGAGGAGACAAGAACGGTGAATGCCTGTGTATAGATGTGAAGAAGGGAACTTCTGACGAGGAGATACAGAACATCATCAATATATTATATAAGAAGGCAGCCCTTGAGGATACATTTGGCGTGAATATCAACTGCATCAACAACGGCAAGCCGGAGGTCATGGGACTCAAGAAGATACTGAAGGTATACACAGATTTCAAGTACGGTCTGTATGACACGAAGTACAGAAAGCTTCTGGCACAGCAGGAGGAGATCAGGGAGATCAAGATGGGACTTCTCACAGCGGTTGACTGCATAGACCTGATCATAGAGATACTCCGCGGAAGTACAAAGGTTGCAGATGCAAAGGCGTGCCTCATGCACGGCGATACATCGAATATCAAGTTCAGATTCAAGGGCTCAGAGGCGGACGCAAAGTTCCTGTGCTTCACAGAGAAGCAGGCGGATGCAATACTTGCCATGAGACTTCAGAAGCTCATTGGTCTGGAGATCAATGCCTTAAAGAAAGAGCTGGCAGACGCTGAGAAGCTCATCAAGAAGTACACAAGGCTTATGGAGTCCAGGGATGCCATGAAGCAGCAGATGATAGATGACATGCTTGAGATCAAGGCAAAGTATGCCATACCTAGAAGGACTCAGATCCATAACTATGGAACTGTTGTTGTGAAGAAGGCTGAGGTCGTGGCTACAGATGTGGCTGTACTTCTCGACAGATTCTATTACATCAAAGTTGTAGATGCAAATGTATACGAGAAGAACATCGACCAGATTACGAAGGATTACAGATTTGCGGTTAAGTGTCAGAATCTTGACAGGATAGCGGTATTTGCTGACAATAATCAGGTGTATACGATCAAGGTTGCCGACATCATTAAGCTTCAGGCGAAGAAGAACACCAGCAAGAAGGGGGGCGGAAGCCTCATAGGACGTCTTGCCGATAAGGGGATCCAGGTGTTCGAGTTTTGCAACATGAACGGTGACGAGAACATTCTGTTCATGGATTGCATAGAGCATTTTGTGACGGACAAGCTGCTGTTCGTCAGCAAGCAGGGACTTGCCAAGGTTGTTGATGGCTCCGCATTTGACACCACAAGGCGTGCTGCAAATGCTTCAAAAGTCGGTGATGATATCATATATATCGGCAAAATCTCCGAGGGCGACTTCATAATCGCACAGTCAGAGAAGGGCTATTACATAAGAGTTGACGCAGCGGAGATTCCTGAGAAGGGCAAGGGCGCAGCGGGAGTTAAGCTCATCAACTTAGAGGGTGACGATGTCCTTGAGTCGGTATTTGTGGGAAGCACAAAGGATACCTTCAAGGTTGGAGATAACGAGATAATCTTTACCAGAGTTAAGCCGGGCAAGCGCGGCGGCAAGGGAAGCAAGCTGAGGTTCTAAAGAATTACATGCGAGAGCAGAATATCTATTATAACATAGGCATAAGATAATACAGGTACTTGACGTACAGTTTTCTGTACAGTACAATATAAGTACAGAAAACTGTACATGAATTTGAGGAGGTGTTCTTATGTTAGCTGTTAATTATACAAACTTACGCGACAATATGAAAAAGTATATGGATAAAGTTACAGATGATTATGAAACCATGATTGTAACCCGTAAGGATAATAAAAATGTTGTTATGCTTTCAGAAGAGGCATATAACAATCTGATGGAAAATGTATATGTGATGGGAAACAAAGCAAACTATGACTGGCTTATGGAGTCAAAGACCCAGCTTGAGAAAGGAAATTTTGCTGTTCATGATCTGACGGAGGTATCTGCCGATGAATAAAGTCTTTACTGATAATGGATGGAAAGACTATGTCTATTGGCAGACGGAGGATAGAAAGACACTAAAGAAAATAAATAGTCTGATAGAAGATATATGCAGAAATGGAAATGAAGGCATTGGGAAACCCGAACCATTAACTGGAAATCTGACTGGCTTCTGGAGTAGACGAATAAATGATAAAGACAGAATAATATACAAGATAGATGATGATAACGTATATATTCTTGCTTGTAGATATCACTACAGTGACAGATAGAAGTTGTGTGCCAGTGGGAAGAGATATAATATAGATCAAAAGATGTTAGACTTGAAAGGACAGAGACAGATGATTTCAATTTTGGATTACGATGCAGGTAACATAAAGAGTGTTGAGAAGGCAGTCCAGTATCTCGGCGAGGAGGCTGTCATCACAAGGGACAGAGATGTGATCATGGCGAGTGACAAGGTTGTCTTACCTGGAGTTGGAAGCTTTGGGGACGCTATGGGAAAGATCAGGGAGTACGGCCTTGAGAATGTCATCTATGATGTTGTGGATGCAGGCAAGCCGTTTCTTGGGATATGTCTTGGACTTCAGCTTCTGTTCAAGACCAGCGAGGAGTCGCCGGAGGCAACAGGACTTGGAATTCTTGACGGTGAGATACTCCGCATACCGGATGCACCGGGACTTAAGATACCACAGATTGGATGGAACAATCTTGAGATAAATCCAAAGGCGAGACTTTTCAAGGGACTTCCTGAGAACCCATATGTATACTTCGTTCACTCCTATTATCTGAAAGCGAAGAATCCGGAGGATGTGGCAGCATCCACATTCTACTCAACTCAGATTCATGCATCTGTGGAGCACGGCAATGTATTTGCATGTCAGTTCCATCCTGAGAAGAGCTCAGAGGTTGGACTTAAGATACTGAAAAATTTTATCGGCCTGGAGGTGTAGAGCATGCATACAAAGAGAATAATACCATGTCTTGATGTTAAGAATGGAAGAGTTGTAAAGGGTGTAAATTTCGTAAATCTTATAGATGCCGGAGATCCGGTTGCAGTCGGTGCAGCGTATGACAAGGCGGGCGCTGATGAGCTGGTTTTCCTTGATATAACTGCTTCATCAGACCAGAGAAATATAGTTGTCGACATGGTAAGAAGAGTTGCTGAGACAATCTTCATTCCGTTCACAGTCGGCGGTGGAATAAGAACTGTCGATGATTTTAAGGCAATACTCCGTGAGGGTGCAGATAAGATTTCCGTAAACTCGGCAGCCATAGACAATCCGACGCTTATAGCTGATGCCGCTGACAAGTTTGGCAGCCAGTGCGTAGTTCTTGCAATAGATGCCAAGAGACGTGATGATGGTTCAGGCTGGAACATATACAAGCACGGCGGACGTATCGACTGCGGAATAGATGCGGTTGAGTGGGCTATGAAGGCCGCAGAACTTGGCGCAGGAGAGATATTACTTACCAGCATGGACTGCGATGGTACAAAGGCGGGATATGACATAGAGCTTACCAGAACCATAGCAGACAACGTGAACATTCCGGTCATAGCTTCAGGCGGCGCGGGAACAAAGGATCATTTCTATGATGCCCTGACAGAGGGCGGTGCGGACGCAGCACTTGCGGCATCTCTGTTCCATTATAAAGAGCTTGAGATAGGAGATCTGAAGAAATATCTCCAGGACAAGGGAATTCCTATGAGACTGTAGCGATTTCTATATCAATCTTACGACACAGAATGATCGGAATGGATACCTATTCAGAGATTATTTTCCTAAAAATATATATGATAGAAGAAATAAAGATACAAAATTTTCCTAAGACAAGGTTAAATCATCAAAAAGGGAGAAATATGAGGTAAATATTTGATGATTTATCCCTTTTTGATCGAAAAAGGCTTGTTTAGGAAAATTTTGTATCTTTTGCTTTTTAATATGACTTATTAGGAAAAATTACTGTTCGATATATGTTGCATTTCCGTCAGCGGCGGTGCCGGATGTATCTGAAAGGTCATCATCCAGGTAAGGATTGCCTGTGTCAACACCCTCAGCATGCAGGGCGTCATTAAGCCATGGGTCGCTGTAGTCTTCAACGTTCATGTTGTTAAATACATATTTCCCATTCTTGTCAAAGAAGAGCTCTGCCCATCCGCAGCTCTCAGGTGTACCGCCTATGAGGATGACGCTGTGTGAGCCGTCTGCATTCTTGATCTCATGACGGAAATATTTGTCAGGACCGCACTGGTCGGTGATATCTTTTTTTGTATTTCCGAGAACAAGGTAGAGACGACCATTTTCAACTTTCGTGTAACCGTTGACATCATCTGTAGATATTGTGAACTGTATGGAGTTTCCCTCGCTGTTTTCCTCGTATGTCACCTCGGTGCCATTTGCCAGGTGGAATGTCTGCTTTATGTAGTCGATGGCTGCTGAGACGGTTGTCCTTGTCGCCGGGATGCACAGTAGGACTGCGCACACAGTGGCGGCAATGGCTGAATACTTTCCTATGCGGATGAGCTTTCGTCCAGATCTGCCAGTCTGGGACTGCTCAGCAAGCTTTGCGCGTATAACATCCTTGTTTTCCTGAGACATAGTCACATTATCCATAGTTTTAGTGTACAAGTCTGTAAATTTGCTGTCATCAGAATCATCAGACAGCCGTGTTATATGTATTTGAGTTTTGGAAATCATCAATATCGCTGATCTTGTCTTTGTTTGTCATATGTTATTCCTCCTTCAATATTTCTTTTAATTCTTTTCGTCCTCGGGATACTCTCATTGAAACTGCAGATGGTGACAGGTGAAGTATCTTTGCAATTTCTCCAAATGTATATCCCTCATAGTAGTGCAGATAAAGAACAGTGCGGTATGAGTCAGGGAGTTTCCCCAGAGCCTCGTACATGGATTGCTCTTCAATGTTGAATCCGCTGACGATAGAGTCGCTGCTCAGTTCCTCGTAGCTGCTGCTTAGACGGTTCGCTGCGGATTTTAGATGATTCCTGCACATATTTGCCGTCATCGTGAGCAGATATGATTTTTCTTTGCCCTTTGATATATGTGGGCTTTTTTCTATAAGTTTTGTATATACATTCTGAACAATGTCCTCAGAGTCCGCTGTGTTGCCTAAAAAGCTCATAGCGAGACGGAATACGTTGTTCGAGTATGTATCATATAACTCCAGCAGCTGCTGCTGTTTCAAGATTTATCACCTCCGTAGTTTGTTTATATGAGAATACGTGAGAAATGAATTTCTGCAATTCTCTCATTTGAGATCTCATATATAAAACAATCCAGAACATCAAAATAGCACACAGGTTTGGAAAAATCCACAAACATTTATAATCATCTGAAAACATGTCGTAAATATTACGAGACAAATATATACATAGCTATAATAAGAAACAGTGAAGCAGAAAAAAGTTTATCAGACATGCATCGCCTGCCATTTGCATGGCTGGTGTTCAAAAACAAGGAGGCATGAAAATGAAATTTGAAAATTGTAAAGAGTATTGCAGCTTAAAAAATAATAAGGAAAATATCAGGAAGCTCATGAAGGAATTTGACTGTGAGGCAAGTGGAAAAAGTAATTTGATCAGACCGCTGGTGACTGATGAGAATGGCAGATTTGATGAGAAAAAAGCGGAGAAGCTGATAACAGAGCTCGTGGAAGACATGGACCGATATGGATATAGGTACAAGATGTGGTTGGGGCACATAACAGCGGAAAATGCACTCCCGGAACAGAAGAGCTTTTGCAGATATGTGAGAATGTATCTGTATCTTGCGATAAGAATGTCTTTATTGGATTTTTCCCAATACGGATTCCTGATGGATAACCTTCCAAATGGTTCATTTGATAATCTGCTCTCAGGCTGTATTGATTTTGAATCAAATAATGATAAGGATACGCTGCTTTTTGAGTATATTGTGGATGGCTGGATAGGTGATGCAGGTATTATATCATGGTGTGTGTTTGCATTTGACTACTCGCATCCTGACAATAAGCCTGACTGGATGTCCGATAAGGTTTATAAAAGGATGCAGGAGATTGAAGAAGAAATGCTGGAAGACTTGGATTCGAATGATATGGAAGAACTGAATGACATGGAGGACATGGAGGACATGGAGGACGTGGAAGACTTGGGTGATATGGATGACTTCGATATTGATGATATTGATATTGTGGAGCCGATATATGATAATCTGGATGCTGACGAGTTTGTGGATGAGGGATTTTTACAGGATGGTCATGATGCGGATGAAAGTAAAACCATCGTCTCTGTGTGTGACCAGATGGAAGATTCGGATAAGGTTTGCAGTTGTTTTGCCAGTTTTTTGGATATGATATATTCTGATGAGGTGCCGTATAGTTATCTGTCACAGATGAGAAAAGCTGTGGAGGGAATGCTTGACACGTACATGTGGGATCATGGGCTGTCGATATACAGCAGTATGGATAGTCTAAAAAGATCGAAGCTTTATCTGGAAAAAGCAGCCGAGAAGACTGCGTATCTCAATGCACAGAGAAAAAACCGGCTATGATAACTATATGATGTTATTGAAACATTAAGTGAATATATATTATACTTTACATGATGTAGGAGAAAGGAGTCTGCCATGTCGGTTATAAATTTAAGAGAGTACATGAAAAGAGTATATACTGAATTAGAAAATTACATAGAAGGACTTTCCGAAGAGGAGAGAGTCAGATTTGTTACAGAGTTCCATGATATGTTCGATTCGGGAACTGCGGATTATGATGATGAGCATATAACCGCATTATATGTTATGAAGTATGCAAGAGCATATGGATTCCAGTTTTCAAGAGCCTACGCAGATATATTTGCAGATATGAATAACCCTGAAAGTATAAAGGCGGTAAGCATAGGCTGTGGCACAGGCATTGACTATTGGGGAATGTCCTATGCGGCGAGAGTGCTGGGCGAAGCCCCGGAAAGTAAGCTTGATTACACCGGGATTGACCCGGTATGCTGGCCGTACAGGATCACGGAAGCGGCTGACATGCCGGAGCAGGACATGGTGAGATACAATGAGATTGCATCTGGTATACATGATGCAAAAGGATCAGGTCATCCAGATTTGTTTCATGAGCCGGCGGATGAAATAAAATCATGCACGGACTTTAATGAGTATCTGGGTTATATGGAAAACAGACCAGGAGAACCTCTAAGCGATATTTATTTCTTCCCTCATTCCACGAAGGAGGTATGTATTCACACTGTGCCCAATGAGGTGGAGGACAGGTCGCTATACAATACATATCAGGCTATGTCAAGATTTGCCCACATAATACACTCAAGGATAAAGGACAAGCCGGTATACGTTGCATTCACATACAGACAGGTCCCAACTGACGATGGAGTGTGCAGAGAGCAGAATGAATCATATGATATCCGCTATGGAACATACCTTAGAACCTGTCTTATTGAGAGAGGAATGAACGTGGAGCTGCTGCAGCCAATGCACTGTGAGCAGAGGTATGGACACGATCTGGAAATCTGTGAGAGCCCGGAGAGTAACAGAGGCTGTTATTTTACATATGACGAGTTTCATAGTTATGTGGGGGCACCGGATACCCCGGACAAGATATGGCTTTTTGGACGTGACGATGATGACTCATTTGACAGTATATTTTATGGCAGTAAAAAGATATGCGACAGAGACAGATGGAACGAGCTTACAAATGTCAGTGATAAGATACACAATTATCCGATGGACAGCACAAATGGAATATGCTATCAGGTTTTTAAGATAACAAGAGGGAATGCTGACAACAGGGAACTTACCGATAAAAATCTAGTCCTGGATATACTTGAAGAAACCATGAGAGGGTTTACATTCTGGAGTGGATTCTCGCAGGATATTTATAAATTTGCAAAAAATATGTATATGTATCCGTGGACTGTTCATGAAAAAGCTATCAAGCTTATTGCCGATACGACCGGATATGTACCTGACAGTGTACGTGGGCTTCAGGAGGTATTCAGTATTGATAATATCTTTAAGGGACTGATAGCCGATGGCTGTATAGAGCAGTTTGAGGAAGCTGACGGAAGACTGCGGTATGGCATAACTCCAAATGGCGAAAATTGTGGACTCTATGACAAGGATGGCAGGATAATGGCCAAGTCATTTGCGAGAAGAATGATATTTGCAAATATGATCTGTGGAAGATATGTCAAATTTGAAGGAATCAAGAAGCAGATAACGATGGAAGATACAAGGGGAATTTTAAAATTATGATAGTTAGTGCCAGCAGAAGAACAGATATTCCGACATTTTATTCGGAATGGTTCTACAACAGAATAAAGGAGGGATTCCTGTATGTCAGGAATCCCATGAACGCTCATCAGATAAGCAGGATTGATCTGTCACCGGATGTGGTGGACTGCATTGTGTTCTGGACAAAGAATCCGATACCGATGCTTCCAAGACTTGATGAGCTTGAGGCATACAAATATTACTTCCAGTTTACTCTGACAGGATATGGCAAAGACATGGAGGTTAATCTTCCGGATAAGAAGCAAAAGCTCATTCCGGCTTTTCGGCAGCTTTCGGCAAAGATTGGAAAAAAGCGCGTCATATGGAGGTACGATCCTATCGTATTAACACACAAGTACACGCCGGAGTATCATATAAAAGCATTTACCCAGATCGCAGAGGCGCTTGACGGATGTACTGAGAAGTGTGTCATAAGCTTTGTCGACATATATGCCAAGAACAAGAAGAACATGGAAGCAGTGGACAGATATGAGATGAGTCATGATGAGCTTGAGGCATTTGCAAAGACCATCGCCGACATAGCAAGGAGCCACGGTATGGTGGTTGCGACATGTGCGGAGGTCATAGACCTTGAAAAATGCGGAATTGAGCATAACTGCTGCATAGATAAGAAGCTCATCGAGGAGATCATAGGCTGTGATATAAAGGTGTCAAAGGATAAGGTGCAGCGCCCGGAGTGTGGATGTATGGAGAGCGTGGAGATAGGCTCATACAACACGTGTTTAAACGGCTGCAGATACTGTTATGCCAACTATTCTGAGGCTGCGGTGAAATCAAACTGTGCATGCTACGATCCAAGATCGCCTCTCCTGTGCGGAACTGTTGGTGAGTTAGACAAGATCACAGAGCGCAAAGTGAAATCCCTTAAGGAGACGCAGATGAGCTTAAGGTTTGATGACGTAGATTAATCTCGCAATCATTTCAAAAGATTAGTTTAATAGTTAGGTTGATAGAGAATTTGCCTATTATTATATAGAAAGAAGAGGTCGTGATCGCTTTGAGAATATCGGACAAAGAGTGGAAAAATATAGAATTTCGCAAGAATAAGTTTCGGGAGCTGGAATCGGCTCTGGATCAGGCTGTAAGCGGAAGAGACAACAAAGTCTCATCATTTCTGTTGGGGTGTCTGGCAGATGGAGAAACGGGAAAAGCTGCGGCTGTGGAAAAACTTGTAAATGAGCTGGTAAAATCCATGGACAGCTATGGTATAAGAAACAGACTGTGGATAGAGAGTGACGAAACGATAAAAGATAATGGGCTTTCGGATGATGACTTTTGCAAAATGAAAGCGACAGAAGAAAAAGCTTCGAAAGAGAAAATTCCATGTATGCCGACAAGATTCAAAGAATTTATACATGATTATCTCTACTGCATGATACTGCTCATGACAAGCGAGATGGAGTGGGTTGAACAGATCTATGCTGAACCGTATGCCGATTCATTTCAGCAGCTTTACCTTCATGCAAAAAGAGTGAGAGAGTTTTCTGTAAGACCAATCGAGAAAAGATATGATGAGCTCTGGGGTGAGGCTTATTTTGGCGTCAGAGGAGCATCTGGTCTGTTTGAAATATTCAGCATGGCCTATGAGTCGATTACCGGGAAAGATATCGGAGACAGCCTTACCCAGAGCATGAAGGATGGACTTGATACGTACTGTCAGGAACAGATGCAGATGTATGATGAGTTTCTGGATGAGGCTGAAGATAATGCTATGACCGACGAAGAGATAGAAGAGGCTATTAGTGAATATGTGGATGTTGAAGAAGATCCGGATATGGCAGAGCTTAACAGATATTTCGATGAGCTGGCAGTCAGATGGGATGAAAGCGAGAAGCGGTTCAGGCAGGAATTTCCTGACACTGAAGGGTTCTGTGCCAGATATATGAAGCTCCGTGAGCTTTTTTATACGGATGAATCCAGGGATATCAGGTATCCGCTTACGATATTTGATATCCTGGTGGAGGGCATGCTGGATGTATTCCTTGGCAGACGTGGGATGACTCTGTATACTGATGCAGATAATTGCGCAAGGGCATACATCAGTATAAAGAAGCAGATAGATGCAATAAAGAAGCTTCGGGAGGAGGCATAGGAAGTGGCTGGTTTCAGAGAAGATTTTTATGCCAGGATAGGACGTGATTACCATGAGAATATGGAGAATTCTTTCTTATACGGATATGTAAAAACTAAAAGAGAGAACAATCTAAGACTTTGCTTGAAGGAGGAATATTACTGTCTGGCAGACACTGCGGCAAGCAGAAAAAAGTATGTCCGTTTCCTTGTGAAAGCGCTGCTTTCTGATAAAAGCCTTTCAGCTTCATTGGAGAAGATAAACAGCCTCCAGAAACTGCTGGACAGCATATCATTTGCGGCAGAGGGGTTGGATGAAGCATCCAGACTTGCGATGAGGTCAGAACTTGAAACAGAGCTGGAAGCGGTAAAGCATGCGGAGGACAGGTCGTGTGGAGACAGACTGAGGATGCTTGATAAGTATATGGACAAATGCCAGGCATCAGAGTCAGTTATAGGTATAGATGCAGATATAGAGAGTCTTAGACATATCTCATCCGAACTGCTCGACTCATTCGAGTTTGATGGTGAGAAGAAGAATCCGTATGTGGAGCTCATGTCGTCTTACCTGGATTTTTATTATGGTATTATATCGGGCTCAGGATACGTCAGAAGATTGCTGGAATTCTGGTCAGGAAGCAGCAAATATATTCCTGACAAGAAAGCGCTGTCGCATTTTATAGAATTTGGTAAGAGAACATTTGGGAAAGATGTATTTGATGGCTGCGGGCGGGCTGCGGTAAGGCTTGAAAAACTGCGGCAGATTGGAAAGACAGATCGTGCAGGATTTGACATGGCAGCGGATATGTTCTTTGATACAGAATTTCTTGATAAGCTCACGGAGAACCTGCAGAGAGACATATTAACCATTGATGTGAATACATTGCTTTATGACGCAGGCTTTTCAAATGGAGGCAGGCCCCGCAAGAAGGATAAAAGTATGGACATAATGGATGCGTATTTCAGATATGTGGGGGATAATCCATTTTCTGGCGGTACAGGCTATGTTGAAATCCCCGGCGGTTATACGACATGGGATGAATATTACAATGCGTGTGATAATGTCCGCGACAGACTGAATTCGGATAAGAGAGCATCTGCTTATCAGAATGTCTTTATGCCGATGTGGATTGATAATGATACAGGCGGCGGAATATTCCTAATAGGCAAAAGGCAGTTTGCGGAGAATGCCGATGTGAGACTTGCCAGCAACTGTGAGTTCGGCGTGGTATATTTCTACGGAACAGATGGCGGAAGTGCATTTGAATTTTCGGCGTTTCAGGAAGGCACCTTTGATGAAAATGTGTTCCCTGGTATGTCAGAGGCGGTGAGTTGGTTTAGAAATTATGATTATAAGGCTGACTCTATGGAGGAGTACAGGCGGTATAATGGGGATGCCCCGGCAGGCTGTCCGGAGGTTTTCCTTAAGTATTTCAAAGGCTATGACAATGTAAAAGCAGAGGTGGCAGATATATCTGGCGAAGTGACAGGAAACTCTGCATTATATGGAGATGTTGATGAGTCAGATATAAGAGATACGCTTGAAGCGTTCGACAGGGAACAGGAGGAGAAAGAAAGAAAAAAACGGCTGAGAATGACATTTCAAAGCCCAAAAATAAAATAGCTGCATTGGTTTATAGGCCATCAATCTGTATTGGCACAGATTGGTGGCTTTTCTTCGTAAATTTTACGAGCATAAATATTGCTGTAGTTATACTGTGTTTATCAAATAAAGAATATCCCATGTGGCACAGACAGTGAGCTGTTTCGTGGAGCAAGACGAAAGGAGAAAATGCATATGAAGATCGACAATATGAGAGAACTTTACGAGGAATTACTTAGAGCAACATCAAATGGATACAGAAACAGAAGCATTGCTAATCCGGCAGTAGATTTCACAAAGAAAGCAAAGGCTGGGGATTTTGATGAGATGTCCGACGAAGAGTATTACCGGACACTTGATAAAGTAAATGAATTAAATGATGTATGGCAGCATCTGCCAAGCGTTCAGATTGGTGAACTGCTTTTTACTGCACTTGAGAATCTTACACTTAGAGACAGTGACGTGGAGGACATGGCAGCGACATTGCTTTGTGCTTATGAGCGTTCAAGTAAAGATCATATCCCCTGTGATGCAAAAGCGGCGGATAGAAATGAAAGAACAGCCGGATATGCTGCTTCCAAGGAGATAGACAGCGATAATCCATCCAAAACAAAGACACAGTCTGATAAAAGAAGCACTGATGCAAAAGGAATATTGAGCTCGCCGGTGAAGATATATGAATATCTTGACCGCAGAGTGTACGGCCAGAAGGAGGCAAAGCGCGCCGCTGCCATGCTCCTCTGGAACCATGTGAATGGCAGGAGGCAGAATGTACTCTTTGCAGGCCCTACCGGCTGTGGCAAGACAGAGATATTCAGGCAGCTCGCAAAGCTATATCCGAACATAGTGATCCACAATGCCACCTCTCTGACGGGCACGGGCTGGAAGGGCAATACAAAGGTCAGAAATCTGTTCGATGGGGTGCCTCAGGATAAAATGGGCCACCTTATCATTGTCCTTGATGAGGCTGACAAGATGTTCGAGGATGCGGACGACAGGCATTACAGTTACATAGTCCAGAATGAACTGCTGAAGGTCCTGGAGGGGGACATGGTTCATTTTGATGGCAATCCGTCGAACAGTGAACCAGCTCTTGATATAGATACATCAAATGTAAGTTTTGTGTTCCTGGGTTCCTTCGATTCCATGGTCAGAGCGAAGGATGTGGCTGTGAATAAGAGCAGGGCTATAGGTTTTGGTGCAGTATCGTCTGACGAGTCATTTGACGGATACAGGAGTACATTCACTCAGGAAGATCTGGTGCAGTACGCAAATGTCAGAAGCGAGGTCGCCGGTCGTATAGGCACTATAGTGCAGCTAAATGAGATGACAGAGGATGATTTCTACGCCATCTTAAATGCCAAAGGGATCAGTCCGGTCGATAAGATTGCGGACTATTACGGAGTGCGGCTGAAGATGTCAGCGAATGCAAAGCACAAGCTGGCAAAGCAGGCGGCCGAAAACAGAATGGGAGTGCGATTTATCCGCTCACAGCTACAGAGAAAGCTTGATGATGAGCTTTTCGAGAATTGTGACAGAAAGGAATATGTCATAGCCTGACCATTGAGTCATAAATAAAAGTATATGGTAGCACCAAAAGACTCCGAGTAAATTGTTGCGATAGCCGGAAAAATCATAAATAAATAAAATATAAAAAAAACCTGAAGCAGTAAGATATTGACTGCTTCAGGTTCTTTTTTAATGTGTTTAAATTGTTATATATAGATATTTTATTTCTTCATATTCTTATTTGCCGCTGCAAGCATGAGCTTGATTCTGTTTACCTGATTGACCTCAGATGCACCAGGATCATAGTCGACTGCCACGATGTTTGCCTCAGGATATGCCTCACGCAGATGCTTGATAACACCCTTGCCCACGATGTGGTTTGGAAGACATGCAAATGGCTGTGCGCACACGATGTTCGGAGCACCGCTCTTTATGAGCTCTATCATCTCACCTGTAAGGAACCATCCCTCGCCGTTCTGGTTTCCTATGGATACGATTGGTCTTGCATAGGCGGCAAGCTTTTCGATATGGGCAGGAGCCTCGAATCGCTTACTCTTTTCAAGAGCATCCCTTGCAGGTTTTCTGAAGGATTCCAGAACCTTTATAACAGTGTTGCTGACTATGGCTCCCTTCTTGGTCTTGCCAAGGAACTCATAGTTGTAATTGTTGTTGTAGAAGCAGTACATGAAGAAGTCCAGGAGATCTGGCATAACAGCCTCTGCTCCCTCTGCTTCCAGCAGGTCAACTAAGTGGTTGTTGGCTGATGGCAGGAACTTTACAAGTATCTCTCCAACAATTCCGACTCTAGGCTTCTTGATATCAAGGAGTGGAAGAGTATCGAAGTCGTGGACGATTCCCTGTATATTCTTCTTGAATACTGCGTTGCTTCCGGTCTTTGTAAGGCTCTCCAGACAAACCTTCTTCCATTTCTCATGGAGTGCATTTGCCGAACCCTTTTCCTTCTCGTAAGGTCTTGTCCTGTACAGACATCTCATGAATACATCACCGTATATCAGAGCCTGCATTGCACGTTTTACTACCTTGTAGTTTATCTTGAAGCCTGAGTTCTTCTCAAAGCCCTGGGCAGACAGTGCTATTACAGGTATCTGACCGTAGCCTGCCTTGGAAAGGGCTCGTCTGATAAATCCTACATAGTTTGTTGCACGGCATCCGCCTCCTGTCTGGCTCATGATGACAGCCAGCTTGTTCACATCGTACTTTCCTGAAGTGATGGCGCTCATCATCTGTCCGACAACGATCAGAGATGGATAACATGCGTCGTTGTTTACATATTTCAGACCAACATCTATCGTCTCCTTGGTTGCATCCGGCAGGATCTCAATGTTGATTCCCATGCACTTGAATGCAGGTGCAAGAAGATCGAAATGGATAGGAGACATCTGAGGTGCAAGAACTGTATAGTCCTTCTTCATCTCCTTGGTAAATTCTATTCTGTTGATGGCACTGCTTGACGGACATGTCTTGTAGTGCTGTTCATGTCTTGAGTTGACCGCGCTTATGAGGGATCTGATTCTGATCCTTGCTGCACCTAAGTTGCTGACCTCATCGATCTTGAGGACAGTGTATATCTTGCCTGACTTGGTAAGTATATCGTTGACACAGTCAGTTGTTACAGCGTCCAGACCACAGCCGAATGAGTTGAGCTGTATGAGCTCTAAGTTGTCACAGGTCTTGACGTAGTTGGCTGCCTTGTACAGTCTTGAGTGGTACATCCACTGGTCGGAGACAATAAGAGGTCTCTCGACCTTGCCAAGGTGTGCGACTGAATCCTCGGTAAATACAGCAATCTTGTATGAGTTGATGAGCTCTGGGAGACCATGGTTGATCTCAGGGTCCAGATGATATGGACGACCAGCCAGAACTATGCCGAGCATATCGTGTTCATCAATGTATCTGAGAGTTTCTTCGCCCTTAGCACGCACATCCTCCTTGACCTTCTCTGCCTCTGCGTACGCCGCATGTATGGCGCTTCCAATCTCGTCCATTGTCACATCATAGTACTTGGACATCTCACGGTACATACGTTTTACGAGAGCTTCCTCGTTGTCCAGGGCCACAAATGGTCTGATGAATGTTATGTCGTCAGCCTTGAGTTCCTCCATGTTGTTCTTGATGTTCTCTGCATAAGAAGCAACGATAGGACAGTTGTAGTGATTGTTTGCCTCAGGAGTCTCGTTCATTTCATATGGTACACATGGGTAGAAGATGGACTTGATTCCATTTTTCAGCAGCCACATAACGTGTCCGTGTGAGATCTTGGCAGGGTAACACTCTGACTCACTAGGTATGGATTCGATACCCAGGCTGTATATGTTTCTCGATGACTTTGGAGACAGTACAACTGAGAATCCAAGCTTTGTGAGGAATGTGTGCCAGAAAGGATAGTTCTCGTACATGTTGAGTACACGAGGAACACCTATCACGCCACGCTTTGCCTCCTCAGGCTTAAGTGACTCATAGCCAAATATTCTTCCAAGCTTATATTCAAAGAGGTTAGGAATGTTGTCTGCGTTCTTCTTCAGACCGACACCCTTCTCACATCTGTTTCCGGTGATGAACCTCTTGCCGTTTGAGAATTTGTTTATTGTGAGGAGACAGTTGTTTGTACATCCTTTACATCTTGTCATGGAGCTCTCATATGTGAGCTTTCTTATCTCCTCGATAGGGAGCATAGTCGTGACAAATCCCTCTTTGTACTTGTTCCTAGCGATGAGGGCAGCACCAAAAGCACCCATGATACCTGAGATGTCAGGTCTTATGGCTGTTCTTCCTGATATGACTTCAAAACTCTTTAAAACTGCATCGTTGTAGAAGGTACCACCCTGTACCACGATGTTTTTTCCGAGATCCTTTGGATCCGTGAGCTTTATAACCTTGAGCAGGGCATTTTTGATGACGGAGTAGGCAAGTCCGGCGGATATATCAGCCACGGATGCGCCCTCCTTCTGCGCCTGCTTAACCTTTGAATTCATGAAAACGGTACATCTTGAACCGAGGTCTATAGGTGTTCTCGCTGTGATGGCGATGTGCGCAAAATCTGCTATGTCATAGTTCAGTGACTTCGCAAATGTCTCTATGAATGATCCACATCCTGATGAACAGGCCTCGTTCAGCATAACGTTATCTACAACGCCGTTCTTGATCTTGATACACTTCATATCCTGACCGCCGATATCAAGAATGCAGTCGACCTCAGGGTCGAAGAATGCTGCGGCTGTGTAGTGGGCTATTGTCTCAACCTCACCGAAATCCAGAGAGAGAGCCTGCTTGATAAGAGCCTCACCGTAACCAGTAGAACATGAGCCTGCGATCACTGCGCCCTCAGGAAGCTTGCTGTATATATCCTTTATAGCTCTGATGGTGGTGTTAAGTGGACTTCCGTTGTTGCTGCTGTAGAAGTCGTAGAGCAGTTCACCGTCAGAACCGACAAGTGCAACCTTTGTGGTGGTTGAACCGGCATCGACACCGATGAAACAGTTTCCTTTATATGTTGCGAGATCACCGCGCTTTACGGCGTACTTGTTGTGATCTGCCTTGAATTTCTCGTAATCTTCATCGCTCTCAAAGAGTGGCGCAAGTCTCTCTACACCTGAGGAGAGGTTGAGCTCCTGTGAGAGTGCATGTATAAGCTCTGAAAGTGTCATGGATACCTCAGGCTTGGAGTTCATGGCGGCACCTACGGCTGCAAACAGATGTGAGTGTCCCGGATCTATGATGGCATCACCTGTCAGGTTAAGAGTTCTGATAAATGCATTCTTCAGCTCCGGGAGGAAGTGAAGAGGACCGCCCAGGAATGCAACATTGCCCTTGATAGGTTTACCACATGCAAGACCGGATATAGTCTGGTTGACAACGGCCTGGAATATGGAAGCGGCCAGGTTTGGCTTTGTAGCTCCCTCGTTGATGAGTGGCTGTATATCTGTCTTGGCAAATACACCACATCTTGCAGCGATAGGGTAGATGGTATCGTAATCCTTTGCATAGTCGTTAAGACCTGATGCATCGGTCTGCAGAAGTGTAGCCATCTGGTCGATGAATGAGCCTGTACCTCCGGCACAGACACCATTCATACGCTGCTCTATTCCGTTTGTAAAATATATGATCTTGGCATCCTCACCGCCGAGCTCTATGGCAACGTCGGTCTGTGGTGCATAGTCCTGCAGTGCCTCTGATACACAGACTACCTCCTGTGTAAATGGCACACCGATGAGCTGGGCGAGTGCCAGTCCACCAGAACCGGTGATACATGGATTGACCTCGTTCTCGCCGAGGGCATCCTTTGCTTCCTGTACAAGATCTTTAAGTGTTTCTTTGATATTTGCAAAATGTCTTTTGTAATCGGAGAAAAGTATCTTGTTGTCCTTGTCAAGGACAGCAACCTTAACTGTTGTTGATCCAATATCAATTCCTAATGTGTACATAAAACAACCCTTCCAATTTCTTTTGTGTGTTGAATGTGTTTGATTTCGACATTTCTGCCGATAAAGCTACTTTATTATAGTGTAGGGTTTAAAAAAATACAATGACTTTATAAAAACTTAACCATTACCAGAAAATGTAAAAATAAAAGTTTTTTGCAGGTAACTATATCATCGGAGGTGAATATATTATAAAAAAGCCTTTCAGGGGTAAGCTATGAATTTTGATACCTGTAACGGAGTTATCCATGTAGTGAAGAGAGGGGACACACTGTATAAGCTGTCCAGGATATACAAGGTAAAGCTCAGCGACATCATATCAGCAAACCCGTACATCAACGTATACAATATGCAGCCGGGGGATGAAGTGTGTATTCCCGTGATCATGGAGGAAGATTTTCTTATATATACAGTGCAGGATGGAGATACATTTGAGGATGTCCTTAAGAATACCGGAGTATCTCCGGATGATCTGTTCAAATTCAATCCGGATCTCTACAAGATGGCCCTTGCCGCGGACATGGAGATAAAGTATGTGGACTTTCAGAAGTAGATGGATGCACATGGCTGTATGATATCTGTCCTGGCTGCCGGTTTATAGCTGGCAGCTATTTTGCTGTTATCCGCCAGGTTAGAAAAACTTAATTATTCTACTGTTGTAAACTCATTTTTTATATTATATAATTCAAAAGGTGTAGTTTAAAAAAGTATGACAGGAGTTTTTTTATGAATATAATAAGTAAGATCGAGAAGAAGTTTGGCAGATACTCCATTCGAAACCTCACATTATACCTCATCATAGGCTACGGTATAGGATATCTGTTGTTCATGTTCCAGCCAAAGATACTGTTCATGTTGACACTTGATCCGGCGGCGGTAATGCATGGACAGGTGTGGAGACTTTTCACATGGATAATCACACCACCGGTATTCGGTGTCGATATATTCACGATAATCATGCTGATATTTTACTACAGTCTGGGATCTCTGCTGGAACGTACTATCGGAACATTCCTTTATAATCTGTACATGTTCAGCTCCATGCTGTTTACCATGATCGGTATAATGCTTGCACACATATTCTGTACCTATATCATAAGGTATGATTACGCGAGCTCGACTGGTTATTTCGCATATGCATCGACATATTATATATTGATGTCCATATTCCTTGCCATAGCGGTATGCTATCCTGACATGAGCGTGTTATACGCCATGATCATACCGATCAAGATGAAGTATCTCTCGATACTGTATATCGTCATTATAGCGTATTACTTCATCAATGAGACATTTATGGGAAGAGTGAACATAGCCATGTCACTTGTGAGCTTTGTGATATTCTATCTGAGCACGAAGAACTTCAGAAAGTTTTCGCCAAAGCAGATGAAGAGGCGGCGGAATTATAACAGGCAGGTGCGGACAGCAAAACAGGAGAATATCGGACACAGATGCGTTGTGTGTGGAAGAACGGACAAAGATTATCCTGATCTGCAGTTCAGGTACTGCTCAAAGTGTACAGGTAACAAGGAGTATTGTCAGGATCATCTGTTTACCCATACACACAACTAGGATATATGATCAAAGATTTATAAAGAAGATAAAAGAGGAAGTTTATTATGTATAATGAAGAGAAGAAGCTTATAACCGATATACAGAGAAAGAAGGATCTGGACAGGAATCTTGCACTGTTTGCAGGTGTGGCATCGAAAGCAAATTATGAATATGCATGCCACAAATTCACCTTGAATTACCTGACACTCAAGGACATGCATATGGATGGGGATGTCCCTGATGATCCATATATCGCTCAGTGCCAGGCTGTGATCGACAAGCTGATAGGCGACTTTGTTGTGGGAGATAAGACGGTGTGCGAGGATGCTGACATGAAGCTTATCTCGGATGTCAGGAACACCATAACAGCCAAGATGAAGGTGCTCACATCATACACGGATGCATTTGAGATGTATGAGTATATTTTAAACAGGAAAGAATACAGTTATCCGGAGAATGTTGACGAGGAGATACAGAAGGAGCTTAAGGAGCTCGATGAGGCGGGCGTCAGTGACTTTGCAGAAGAGATATACAGATTTGTGTTCGCAGATCAGGACAAGGTTGCCATCAACTCCAAACTGCAGTCCATCATAGGACAGCTCCCGATACGTATGACAAAGAACAGATTCTATGACATTCTGGGAGAAACGCTAGATATATATAATGGAGTGGAGAAGGAGTCTCTTGACCAGTTTATTGAGATGATCGAGAATACTGCTCTCATAAGACTTCCAGAGGGATTTGAGACAGAGTACCCTGAACTACATGAGGCGCTTGAGGTCTTAAAGGCTGGTGATTACACTGCTCTTGATTACGATGGTTACAGAAAGCTCACTGATGTGCTGGACAGAAGTGCAGCATTCCTGAATTCGGTTGTGACTGAATATATGCTCATCATAGAGCTTGTAAATGATCTCTATGTTATGATGCTTGCGCTGGATTCAAAGGAAGGCGTATCTGAGAGCTGTAAGAAAGCGATGACCGTCATAGAGAAGGCTGTCGCTGACGACGGAGAGCATCTTGAGGATGTATATGCACTCCTTGACGATATCGTCGGAGAACAGGAGCTGGCAGGAGAGCATAAGGTAATGCTTGAGTCCGCTGTGTACGACATCTCAACCGGTTACACCGATGATATTGCCGCAAATGAGCTTCAGGATACATACAGAGATCTGGAGATTATGGATAAGCTTCTCTCGGGAAGTATGTTTGTGGATATAGACAATATAGCTGTGATGGGCGTACTCAATGTGGATACTGATTATATAGCTGCATGTAAGGAGAAGCTGACAAATGAGTTTGCAGATCTGTTTGCGGCCAACTCAATGACAGTCAACAGAGCCATCATGGCAAAGATACTCTCCAACATACCTGTTTTCTTCAACACAACTGATGAGATCAGGGAATATGTAAACGGATCTCTTTCGAGATGCAGGGAAAAGAGTGAACTTCTTGCGGACTATATTGTTATAAAGCAGATGATGGAAGAATAAACTGTTTATTACAGGTGATTGAATATGGTCATTGATGATAAGTTTTATGTTGGTGGAGCCCGGGACCGGCAGATCATAAGGATGGTCAGAGGAATAAGGCGCTTCCACAGAGTAAAATATGTGCCTGGAGTGTTCGTTATCACACTTCCGTTGTTTGGAGATGGAATTCTGGAGATATATGAGTTGAATGAACTCAGGCAGAAGATCTACACTGACATGGGCGATGCTATACATATTGTCGGTGCAGCTCCAAGCAGATTCCAGGCTGTACTGCTTGTCAGGGATATAATAGATGATATATATAAGAAGACCGGGGATGTTGATGTGGAGAGATTTTTTGCATCGTGACCAGATAGTCTCTGGGTCTAAGGGGATGGAGCATGCATATTGTTTGGTTGATATTGAAGATACTGCTCATAGTTATCCTGTCGCTGGTGGGACTGGTAGTGCTTCTTGCACTTCTCGTATTGTTTGCGCCGGTGAGATACAGGGCGTATGTGAAGAAGGATGATGACATATTTGCGAAGTTCTCTGCTAGATGGCTTGGTTTTGTCCTGTGTTTTAAGGTTTTGTATGATTCGGACGGCCTTCGGTACAGGCTGAGGCTGTTTGGCGGAACCATCATGGGCAGCGAAAAAAGTGCCATACCGGAGCCGGAAGAAGAGGTATATTCTGAACCCGGGGAATACACTCGGGCTGAGACAGAGGAAGAAGCTTCTGACAGTCCGGGATATGAAGACTATCCATCGGTGGAGCCGGAGGACAGGCAGTTTCTTCTTGAGGACAGCGAATTTGAGGAGCCCGTACCGGGGCCGCTCATCAGGCTGGGCAGAAGGATAGACAGTATGGCAAAGACGGTTGTATCGAAGTTCAAAGATCTGTCAGAGAAGTTTGCCAGTCTGAAAAAGAAAAAAGATGGCTATACTAAGCTTGTACACAATGTCAGAACAAAGGAAGCCATGAGAGTTTTCAAGGTTGAACTGATAAAGGTGTTAAAGCATCTTAAGCCCACAAAGCTTAAGGGGCAGATCATATATGGTGCGGATGACCCGGCAACAACAGGTGAGCGCCTGGGGTATATGAGCCTGCTTTTCCCGCTATACTATGATAATATAGATATAACACCGGATTTCTCTGAAGTCCGGCTGGAAGGAGACCTGTTCATGAAGGGCAGGATAAGACTTGGAACAATCGGCTGGAGCGTGCTGAAGGTGATCTGGAACAAGAATGTCAAGATAACTATTGCTCGATTAAAAAAGATATCAGGAGGAAATTGATATGGCAAATATGAATATTGAGGGAACACTTGGTTCTATGTTTAAGGGAATGGATGGCTTTATATCATCGAAATCGGTGGTGGGAGAGCCTGTGTATGTCGGTGACACGATCATTATTCCTCTTGTAGATGTCAATTTTGGTATGGCTGCCGGAGCGTTCAATAAGCAGGACGGCAACAAAGCTGCCGGAGGAATTGGAGCAAAGATGAGCCCGTCTGCTGTTCTTGTCGTCTCAGGAGGAAATACGAGACTTGTAAATCTCAAGAACCAGGATGCCGTAACAAAGATCATAGACATGGCCCCAGAGGTCGTAGATAAGATCGTGGGTCTGTTCAAGAAGGACAAGACAGAGGAAGAGAAGAATGTTGACAAGGCGATAAATGATGTCGCACAGTCAGAGGAATCTGTCACAGAATAATAAATATCAGAATATATAATATAAGTAAGATTCAGTGCGTTGGGAAATGCATTATTAAAAAGTCACCACATATAATGATAATAAATCATTATGGTGGTGATTTTTTATCTGGAAAAAATTCACAGGATTTGCGTTTTTCTTCACAGCGGTGGGAGTGGTTATAGGATATTTCATAAGTGGATTTGTGGAATTTCTCATAATCGTTATATTATTGCTGTTATCTTATATATTCTCCTGCAGATAAAAAAATAAGAGTGATGATCCTTGAGGACCATCACTCTTATTTATACCAGAACTGAATCGGTGATATTATGCAAATATTATGCACGCTCGACCTTACCAGATCTTAAGCAAGATGTACAAACATAGATCTTCTTTGGTGTACCATCAACTACAGCCTTAACAGACTTAACATTTGACTTCCACATCTTGTTTGCTCTTCTATGAGAGTGGCTCACTTTGATACCGAAATGAGCACCTTTATCACAAATTGAACATTTTGCCATAATAGCACCTCCTTCAATGAATAAACTAACTTTCTTCCTAAGTTCACAACAAGACATATAATAGCAGATTATTTTTCCATATGCAAGCAAAATATTTATTTTTTATTGGAAATGAAGAAATACTATAGAATAAAATTAGATTTATGCTATAATTGATGAGTAATTGTGTTTATAAGTCGGTAGATATGATGAACACTGGTGACTTTGTTAGAAAGGAGTCGTGTATGAAGGAATATATTAATAGCGATAACGGTAAAGTAAGTATAGATGAGAGTGTTGTTGCACAGGTTGCAGGACTTACAGCCCTTGACTGTTTTGGAATAGTAGGAATGGGAATAGTCAGTGTCAAGGACGGAATTGTAAAGCAGCTCCGCAGAGACAATGTTTCTAAGGGTGTAAATGTACGTTTTGATGAGAATGGTGATATAGTCATTGAGCTGCACATAGTTGTTGCTTATGGCGTTAGTATAAAGGCTGTCACAGACAATCTTATGCAGTCGGTAAAGTACAAGGTAGAGGATTTTACGTCGTTTAAGGTCAGCCATATCAATGTCTATGTTGAAGATGTTAAAGTACTTGATTAGTTTGGAGGATAGAGTAAAGTGAGTAATACGATTGATGCGCTTGCACTGAAGAAAGCATTTATTGCCGGTGCCAATAATCTTGATAAGAACAAGGAATATATCAATGAACTTAATGTGTTCCCTGTGCCTGACGGAGATACAGGAACTAATATGACGCTGACAATCCTGTCTGCAGTGAAGGAGGTTGAGGCGGCACCTGATGATATGAAGTCCATAGCAAAGGCCATGTCCACAGGTTCGCTCAGAGGCGCCAGAGGTAACTCAGGTGTAATTTTGTCACAGCTTTTGAGAGGCTTCAGCAAGAAAGTGCAGGACGCAAGGACCATAGATGTTCACGTTATAGCAGATGCTTTTCAAAAGGCTGTGGAGACTGCATATAAGGCTGTCATGAAGCCTAAGGAGGGAACGATTCTCACAGTTGCCAAGGGCGTGGCGTCCAAGGCAAGGGAGTGTGCTGATGCAGATATGTCCCTTGCACAGTTCTGCGACGAGGTTATTGAATATGGAGATGCCGTTCTTGATTCCACTCCTGAGATGCTTCCGGTTCTGAAGGAAGCCGGCGTGGTCGATTCAGGTGGACAGGGACTCATGGTGGTGCTCAAGGGTGCTGTCGACTGTCTCATGGGCAGAGTTACAGTTGAACTCAGCAAGAACACAGGAACAGTGAATGTGGCAAGAACATCCACAGGCGCAGGCAACGATTCCTTATCCACAGCGGATATAAAGTTTGGATATTGTACAGAGTTTATTATCAATCTTGAGAAGCCATATGGCGAGGCTGAGGAGGATGATCTGAAGAGCTTCCTCGAGTCTATAGGTGATTCGATAGTATGTGTATCTCTTGATGATATAGTTAAGATACATGTGCATACCAATCATCCTGGTCAGGCATTTGAAAAGGGTCTTACACTTGGATACCTTACTAATATGAAGATAGACAACATGAGGATAGAGCATCATGAGCGTGTTATTGGTCAGGCAGAGCGCGATGAGGCCGAGAAGCAGGAGGAAGAGAGACAGCACAGAAAGCAGGAGCATAAGGAGCCTCGTAAGAAGTATGGATTTATTACGGTATCCATGGGTGATGGTCTCAAGACTCTTTTTGAAGAGCTTGGAGCAGACCGTGTTATAGAAGGCGGACAGACCATGAATCCAAGCACTGAGGATATGCTCAATGCGATCGATGATGTGAATGCCGAGAATATATTTATACTCCCGAACAATAAGAATGTTGTTCTTGCGGCTAATCAGGCGGCAACTCTGTGTGAAGATAAGAATATAATTGTGATTCCAACCGCGAATGCTCCTCAGGGCATAAGCGCCATGATCGCATTCGACAGTACAGTCGATGTGGACGAGAACAGATCTGCCATGAAGTCGGCTGTCAAGAATGTCAAAAGCGGACAGGTAACTTATTCCGTAAGAGATACCTCGATCGATGGAAAGGCCATCAAGGAGGGCGATATCATGGGTATCGGCGATAAGGGGCTTGTCAGTGTTGGAAATGATATAGAGAATGTAACATTTGAACTGATCGCAGATGCGGTCGATGAGGATTCAGAGGTTATAAGCATATATAATGGTGCTGATGTGTCTGAGGAGGATGCGCAGAAGCTTGCTGGCAGAGTGGAGGAGGCATATCCGGACGTTGATGTGCAGTGCTACTATGGCGGACAGCCGATATACTATTATATAGTATCTGTGGAATAACTTTCTGTGTATCTGTGAGATCCGTTGTGAAGAGGTGTATGTATGGAATTGAATGACTCCATAAAGACAATAAAAGGCATAGGTGACAAGACTGCGTCGGCATTTGCCCGGCTTGGGATAGAGACGGTGAACGATCTGCTTCTCAATTACCCCAGGACATATGTCACCTATGAGGATCCGGTGGATATATCAGATCTGCAGGCGGGAAGCAGGCAGTCCGTGAGGGCTGTTGTGAACAGCCGTGCGGAGATCAGAAAAGTACATGGACTGACCATAGTAATATTGTACGCAAAGGATTTCTCTGGGACAATTAAACTTACCTGGTTTAATTGTCCTTTTTTGCGTAATTTCTTTCATATAGGTCAGGAGTTTGTGTTTGTAGGAAATGTGGCTTATAAGGGCGGTATGATGACCATGACGCAGCCGGAATACTACACTGATGATAAATACGGCGAACTTACGCATGTTTGGCAGCCGGTGTACACGGTAACGCCCGGTATAACCTCGAAGACCATACAGAAGGCTGTGAGAGGCGCAGAGGAAGTCATAGACAGGCTTGAGGATTACCTGCATGACAATGTGCTTGATGAGTACCATATTATGGGTATACAAAAGGCTATCCACTCGATTCATTTTCCTCAGGATGAGCAGAAGCTCAAAGGGGCTGTGAAGAGGATGGCATTTGATGAATTTTACAGCTTTATATCAAACCTTCACAGGATAAAAGACGACAATGTGTATGCAGAAAATACATGTATAATAAACTGTGATGAGGAGGTCAGGACGTTTATTGAGAATTTGAGATTCAGGCTTACCGGGGCGCAGATGAATGCGGTGCGTGATATGCTTGACGATATGCGCTCTGAACATGTCATGAACAGGCTGGTTCAGGGGGATGTCGGATCAGGAAAAACCATAGTTGCAGCAGCCGGATTATACGCAGTGGCTGCAAGTGGCTATCAGGGAGTGATCATGGCACCGACTGAGGTTCTGGCGGTTCAGCATTACAAGGAGCTCAGTTCACTGTTTGAGCCATACGGAATATCTGTGGGACTTCTGACGGGTTCCATGACAGCGAAAGAGAAAAGAGAGATGTACAGCCGTATCAAGAATATGGATGTGCAGGTTGTGGTCGGAACACATGCCCTCATACAGGACAAGGTGGAGTATGGAAGACTGGCGCTTGTTGTAACTGATGAGCAGCACAGATTCGGTGTAAAGCAGCGCGAGAGACTTGCGTCAAAGGGAGAAGCTCCGCACACGCTTGTTATGAGTGCCACACCTATTCCGAGAACCCTTGCGATCATCATGTATGGCGATCTTGACATTTCAGTTATAGATGAGCTCCCGGCAGGAAGAATCCCAATCAAGAACTGCGTTGTGGATGAGAGCTACAGGAAGACGGCTCTCGGCTTTATCATGAAGGAGGTCTCACAGGGGCATCAGATATATATAGTCTGCCCGATGGTGGAGGCCAGCGAAGTCCTGGACGATGTTGCAAATGTGACCGAGTATACGGAGGAGCTGAAGAAGTCCATCAGGGATGGATATGGCGCTGACACTTCGGTGGTATGTTTGCACGGTAAGATGAAGGCGGAGGAAAAGAACAGGATACTCCAGGATTTTGCAGATGGTAAGATAAGCATTCTTGTCTCAACTACGGTCATAGAGGTTGGAATAAACAATCCAAATGCCACAGTTATGATGGTGGAGAATGCAGAGCGTTTTGGCCTTGCGCAGCTCCATCAGCTCAGGGGACGTGTAGGAAGAGGAAATCTCCAGTCGTACTGCATTTTCATGAGCGGAAAAAAGGACAAGGATACTATGGAGAGACTGAATGTTCTGGAGAAGTCAAATGACGGCTTCTATATAGCCGGTGAGGATCTCAAGATGAGGGGCCCGGGCGATTTCTTTGGAATAAGACAGAGCGGGGAGCTGATGTTCAAGGTTGGGGATATATACAATCATGCTGACATGCTTAGGGCGGCGCAGGACGTATACGACCGCTATGGACAGGAGATAGATGCGAAACTGATAAACAAAGGGGATGACAGGCTGTACACTATGCCTGTATTATAAATAAAAAAAGGGGGTATACCATGAAAAATAAGAAAACGATAGTTATGGGAATAATTATTGGCGTTTTGCTGATAATTATAGCGGTTATGGGATATGTGATCGCTTCGGGAAAGAAAGGTGATTCCGTTAAGAAAGAAACGCTGCAGGAGACTTCTGCAGGCACAGAAGAAGTGAAAAGTGCTGACAATACGGGCGATACAACTGAGTCGTCAGAAAAACAGGATGACCAATCCTTGGATATTGCAGGCGATTTCTATGCTGAGATAGGACATGATACCACGTGGGAGGCAGATGGCAAAAAGTGTGCTACAGAGAGCATCAACATATATAACAACACATCTGCGTCTGCAAAGGATTGGAAGCTTGAGATTACATATAAGGGAACTCCGGCTGTAGATCAGATATGGGGCGGAGAGTACAAGATATCAGGCAAAACAGTGTCAATAAAGGCCGTGGATTACACCCAGGAGATACCGGCTAAGGGCAGTATCAACCTCGGATATAATTTCTCTTCAGATGACCTTGCCGTTGAGAAATACGTGCTGTATGTAAATGACACACAGTACAGCGGAGATGGTCTTAAGATGGTAGCTTCAGCGCCTGAGAAGACTGACAGCAATGAAACAAGCGGAGGCGGGAAAAATACAGAATCCGCTGCCACTGAGAAGAAAAACAATACAAATGTTCCGGGAGAGATCCCATTTGAAACACATGGAAAACTTTCGGTAAAAGGAACTGATATAGTGGACATGAATGGAGACAAATATCAGCTTAAGGGTGTCAGCACCCATGGAATCACATGGTTCCCTGATTATGTGAATAAGGAAGCCTTTGAGACTCTGCGGGATGATTGGGGTGCAAATCTTATAAGACTTGCGATGTATACGGATACAGGAGACAGCTACGGATACTGCAGTGGCGGAGATAAGGACGAGATACTTGCTCTTGTCGACAAAGGAGTTAGTGCAGCGACTGAGCTTGGCATGTATGTCATAGTTGACTGGCACATACTAAGCGATAGTGATCCGAATAATCATATAGATGATGCAAAAGAATTCTTTGACAAGGTATCTAAGAAATATGCGGCACAGGAGAATGTCATATATGAGATCTGCAACGAGCCGAATGGTGGAACCCAGTGGAGCAGTGTCAAGTCGTATGCCGAGACCATAATACCGGTCATCAGGGCAAACGACAAAGATGCTCTGATAATCGTGGGAACTCCAAACTGGAGCCAGGATGTCGATATTGCGTCACAGGATCCGATAACCGGTTATGACAACATCATGTACGCAGTGCATTTTTATGCGGCTACCCACAAGGATGATCTGAGAAATAAGGTTAAGACGGCTCTGGACAACGGACTTCCTGTATTTGTGAGTGAGTTCAGCCTGTGCGATGCATCGGGCAATGGAGGTATTGATTACGATTCATCTGACGAGTGGTTCAAGCTTATAAACGAGAATAATCTCAGCTATTCATCATGGAGTCTGTGTAACAAGAATGAGACATCGGCACTTATAAAGTCCGATTCAACAGCCACGGGCAGCTTATCCGATGGAGATCTGTCTGACACCGGAAAATACGTGAGAGACAGAATAATGGGAAAATAGTGTGAAGATTGGAAGCTTTTCTTGTAATTTGGCAAAAGGCATGGTATAAGAATGTCTGGCAGGAAAAGTTTATGATATACAGTACATATAGATAGGAGAAGAATATGAGGGTTATTGCCGGCAGTGCAAGAAGTTTGAAGCTGGTGACGATTGATTCGATGGACACCAGACCGACAACGGACAGGATAAAAGAAACCTTATTTAATATGCTCTCAAATGATATTCCGGGATGCCGGTTCCTTGACGTTTTCAGCGGAAGCGGAGCTATTGGAATAGAGGCGCTCAGCCGTGGGGCAGCCATGGCGGTATTTGTCGAGAACAGCAGAAAAGCAGTGGAGTGTATCAATAAAAACCTTGCGTTTACGAAGCTTGCCGACAGGGCACAGGTCTTGTCAGCGGATGCAGTTCAGGCAGTGGGGATGCTGGAGAGACAGGGACAAGCATTTGACGTAATATTTATGGATCCGCCATATGGAAAGCTTCTGGAAAAGGCTGTGCTTGAAAGACTTGCAGGTTCACCTCTGATGGATGATGACACAATGGTCATTGTGGAGTCTGATCTTGACACGAATTTTGATTATCTTGATGATCTGGGACTGGAGCTTTATAAGACGAAGAAATATAAGACCAATAAACATACATTTATATATAGGAGACTGGAAGATGAGTAGAGCTATTTATCCGGGAAGTTTTGATCCGGTGACACTTGGCCATTTGGATATAATTAAGAGATCTGCGGAAATGTTTGATGAGCTGATAGTCGGGGTGCTCAATAATACCGCAAAATCTCCATTGTTTTCTTTGGAAGAACGTGTTAATATGTTAAAGAATGTAGTCTCAGATATCCCAAACGTGAAAGTTATGGGTTTTGGAGGACTGCTGGTGGATTTTGCAAGGCAGAACGACGTGAAGGTCATAGTGAGAGGCCTTCGGGCTGTGTCGGATTTTGAGTATGAATTACAGATTGCCCAGAGCAACAGGAAGGTTGCCCCGGATATTGACACGGTTTTTCTTGCGACCAGTATTGAGTATTCGTACCTGAGCTCAAGCGTAGTCAAGGAATATGCGAGCTTTGGTGTGGATGTACATGATTTTATCCCGGAGGAGATCAGGGATACATTGAGAGATCGATATTCGATAGACAGAGATTGACAGACGAAGGAAGAATTTTTGGATAGATTATTAGGAGGAGAAAAACATGGCAAGAAAAGGTATTGAAGAGATGATCAGTGAGATAGAGATATTTATTGACAATTGTAAGTATCAGCCATTGTCATCCAGTAAGATTATTGTGCCAAAGGAAGATCTGGAGCAGATGGTGGGCGAACTCAAGCTCAAGCTGCCTAATGAGATAGAGAGATGTAAGAAGATCATGAGAAACAAGGAGGCTATACTTGCGGATGCAAGAGCCAGAGCTGATTCTATCATCACAGAGTCTGTTGCAGAGGCAAACAGACTGGTTGATCAGAGCCAGATAGTTGAGCTTGCCAACATCAGAGCGAATGAGATAACAGACATGGCGAGAAGCCAGGCTGAGCAGATCATCGCTGAGGCGAATGCGGATGCCAAGGAAGTCAGAGCAGGTTCCATGTACTATTCAAAGGACAAGCTCACAGAGATAAGCCAGTATATAAATGCAACACTTCAGGCAGAGAGAGCGAACTATGAGAACCTCATTAAGTCTCTTGAGGACAATGCGGCAAGAGTTACAGACAATATGGCAGAGCTTGATTCAAGTATAGCTCAGATCAACGGTGTTCCTGAGCAGGTACAGCCAAGTGCTGACGATTCAGCATTTGCTGATGATGACAACACAGATTACAATGTATACGGCAAGACAGAGTATTCATCAGACGACTCTGACGATGAGGATTATGATGACGAGGATTACGATGATGAATATGACGACGAGGATGAGGATGATGAGGAGTTCCTCGACGAGTAATCACGCCAGATGATACAGGATGTATTTACAGACACATCATATAGAAAATGAAACACAGGAAGGCACATACTATTTTCCCTGTTGTGTATTTGATGAAAGACAGCCCGGATATTCTTATCATATCACGGCTTTGGAACAAGGCGGATAGCCCTCCAAAGGCAGTGAGTGAGAGAATGAGGGCTGTCTTTATTTTTGTGGAAATATCCATGCTGTATAATACTGGTACACCGCTGCCTATCTCCAGATATGTGGATATTATGGTGCATGCATCGCCTGAAAAGTAGCTGCACATAAGATTTCCTGCAATGGCAAATATGACCATGTACACACCGATCACAGTTATATTGTGTACCGAGCTGCTTATTATGTCAGAATACGTATTTTCTGGATTCCCTGAATTGGGGCTCTGGTTGTCTGATGATACCTGGACTGTTGCGGCAGTAAGCAGCTCCGTGGAAGTGCTGGAGCGGTGGGATGACATACATGACAGAGTAAGCGCTATTACAGTATAAATGATCTGTGGAAGATATACAGCCTCGATCAGCCGTGCAAACGATATATATTCCATCAAATGATCCCTGTATATGTAATTGTAAAGAAACATCGGACTTATATTGTTGCACATCGGGAGTAGGCTCTGACATACGTTTTCAGAGATGATCCTCTTTCGGTAAAAGAAAGCTATGATGATCGTGCCTGTGGGAAAACCGCATAGCAGGCCTATTATAAAGATGATCGCATATGCGCAGCATTTTGATACCTGTATCGATCTGAGAAAGCTGGTTATAACACCGGTCAGCAGCATAAAGGGGAGCAGGATAGGTACAATGGATGAGTACCATAGCTGTAACCCCTGGGTGCATCCGGATCTGATGATGTCTGAATTTAAACATGCAAATATTATAATTGAAGCTGTTAGAATTATATAACATACGTTCTTCATATGCCAATTGTATTCATTTTATAGAGCAAATATGATAAATAAGAATATGTCATATAACTATGACAGGTTGTTCAAAATCGGTCTTTATACTGATTTTGTATTTGTTGTATACCATGTTTCTGTATATGTCTGTGGCTTTTATGTCGTATGAGAACATGGACAGACCTGTGGAATCTGTACTTTTGTATATCTCGGCTGAACGGGTTATGATCGGTACCTGCGAAGCCTTTTTCATGCTTTTTATCACGGCACCTGCATCTTTTTTTAGTCCAAGAAGCTTGATGTAGGCTATCCAGCCGTTTTCTTTAAAATGGGAATAGTCATCACATCTCAGGTCTGTGATGGTGTGCAGCAGACCTCTCTGAATGTGCGTGAGAGTATAATTCCTGCATTTAAGTGCTGTTGCGGTCTCAGTAAAGGATAGATTTGTGTCAAGCCTGGAGAGACGGTTGCAGAGATCTCTATCCATGTCAACGATGTCATCCGTGCACGGAGCAAGTATCCTTCGTGCTGACAGGAGATGAGACAGGTCGTCGTCGAACATCGGAAATGACTTTCTGTACGCGTTTTGCAGGATGTTGTAGCAACTGTCAGGAATGTGGCGCCTTAAGCTTTCAACATCACCTGACCGGAGTAGCTCACGTATGGCTGAGGCCGAACAGATGTCGTTGTCGGTGGCAGTGCTGTTGTATTCTGATAAGATCCTTCTGATCGGGACAGGTTTGATCCTGGAGTCTGTCTGTATAAGAGCAGCAATATACTCTATGGCCAGAATGTTGTTCGGGCTTGCCAGGATACGGTCAAGATCAGCGCTGGTATAACCGGTAAGGTTCTGGTTCTGCAGATACCCGGAGATGGCGGCTGCTCTGGCTGATCCATATGAGATGCCCGAAGATACGGATTTTTTTATGAATTCCGATACCTGTGGCGGTTCATTGACGGTGAGTTCGGCAATTTTTTGCAGAAGATCCATGTCATCACATTCTGCGCCGAATGAGATATAGTCTATGCCATCAAGAGCGTTCATCATGCAGACTGCGGCATGTGCATAGTCTCTGGCACTTGATGATGCGTATACAAATGGAATCTCGAACACAGCGTCTACACCGCATCTCAAAGCAATCTCGGTTCTTGTGTGCTTATCTGCTATGGCAGGAACGCCTCTCTGAAGAAAATTGCCGCTCATAAAGCATATGACATGTTCGGCACCAGTTAGAAGCTTCGCCTGCTGTATCTGATATTCGTGTCCCTTGTGAAATGGATTGTATTCGCAAACTATGCCTACTGTGCTCATGGCTCCTCCTTGAAATGCGTGTTTTATAACCTGTCACGATTTATAATGCCTTTGTCGGTAAAGTTTATTCTATCTTAATAATTAATGGCTGTAAAGTGTGTTATAATGACGGACATAAAGATGTTAAGTGAAAAATTCAAGATGCGGCATTGTTCTGATGCCGATGATCCCCACATACCAGACAGATATTGATTAATTAAGTGAAGGCAGCCAATTTATGGTTGACAAAGTGGCAATAATCTAATAGTATATTAAAAGATAATCGAACATATGTTTAGGAGGAAAATATAATGGCGAATAATTCCGGTAATGTAAATATTGATGATAAGAGAAAGGCATTGGATGCCGCTATAGCACAGATAGAGAAGCAGTATGGTAAGGGTTCGGTGATGAAGCTTGGCGATTCCAATGCGAATATGAATATAGATGTGATCCCTACAGGATCCCTCAGCCTTGATATAGCACTTGGACTTGGCGGTGTGCCTAGAGGAAGAATCATAGAGGTGTTCGGACCTGAGTCGAGTGGTAAGACGACGGTAGCACTTCACATTGTTGCTGAGATACAGAAGAGAGGCGGAATCGCAGGCTTTATAGATGCCGAGCATGCGCTTGATCCGACATACGCCAAGAACATAGGTGTAGATATAGACAATCTTTACATATCACAGCCTGACTGCGGAGAGCAGGCTCTTGAGATCACAGAGACCATGGTCAGATCGGGAGCGGTTGATGTCGTTATCGTGGACTCTGTTGCTGCACTTGTACCAAAGGCAGAGATAGACGGAGAGATGGGCGATTCGCATATGGGACTTCATGCCAGACTTATGTCACAGGCGCTCAGAAAGCTCACTGCTGTTGTCAGCAAGACCAACTGTGTTGTCATATTTATCAATCAGCTCAGAGAGAAGGTTGGAGTTGTGTTCGGTAACCCTGAGGTTACAACAGGTGGTCGTGCACTTAAGTTCTATGCTTCCGTAAGACTTGACGTAAGAAGAATTGATACGCTCAGACAGGGCGGTGAGATCGTAGGTAACAGAACAAGAGTTAAGATAGTTAAGAACAAGGTGGCTCCTCCATTCAAGGAGGCTGAGTTCGATATCGTGTTCGGCAAGGGTATATCTAAGGTCGGAGATATTCTTGATCTTGCTGTTGCGAACGACATAGTGGATAAGTCCGGTGCATGGTACGCATACAACGGCAATAAGATAGGTCAGGGAAGAGAGAATGCGAAGGCATATCTTGAGAACAATACAGCTATCTGTGATGAGATAGAGCAGAAGGTAAGAGAGGCGGTTGGTGTTGCCGGAGAGTCTGCCGAGAACACTGTAGATGATGGAGCAGATGAGTAGAATCGCAACTGTCACTGATATCAGGAAGATCGATGATAAAAGGTTTTGTTTGTTTGTGGACTATGAGCCTTTTTCATCGGTCTGTGCATCGGATATACGAAGATTACATCTTGCCTGTGACGGTGAGATAGAATGGAGTAAACTTGAGAAATTCAGACGGGACTATCTGTTCAAACGTGCCATGAACAAGGCTGTGAACTCCATAAAGTTTTCGGACAAGTGTGAATACGATATCAGGCAGAAGCTTAAGGATCTGTATTACGACGAAGAGATTGTGGATCAGACCATCGACAAACTGAAGTCGTATGGATATATAGATGATTACAGGTATGCATGTGGATATATACGCAGAAACTCCGCTAAGAAAGGCATTCGTGTCATACGATTTGAATTGCAGGCAAAGCATATAGGCCAGGATGTTATCGATCTGGCTGTGGAAGACTCAGACATATCAGACGAAAGCGACAGGATAACACATATTTTACAAAAAAAATACACTGTGGAAGAACTGACTGAAAAGCGTGATAAAGTCTATGCATACATGTACAGCAAGGGTTTTGACAGGCGTAAGGTTTCTGAGTGTATACGAAATATTGTCTCTGATATTACTTGACATAACATCTTAAAAATATTAAACTTAAATAGTTGTATTCTTGTACAATGAAAACTTAATAAGGAGGTGCTCCTGTGAATTCACCAATAGTATGGGGAATAATCGCTGTTGTTGTAGTTGCACTGCTTGTTGCTACATGGTTTATCGCTATTGCATATCGCAAGAACATAGTAGAGACCAAGATAGGAAGAGCAGAGTCACAGGCAAGAGAGATTATTGACGAAGCTCAGAAGACCGCCGAGGCTAAGAAGCGCGAGATACTGCTTGAGGCAAAGGAAGATTCCCTTAAGACACGTAATGACCTTGAAAAGGAAGTAAAGGACAGACGTGGAGAACTTTCACGTATGGAGAAGAGAATTCTTGCACGTGAAGAGAATCTTGATAAGAAGACTGAGGCAGTTGAGAAGAAGGAAGCTAGTTTAGCTAACAAGGAAAGCGCGCTGGACAAGCAGAAGGCTAAGGTTGAAGAGTTACAGGCGAAACGTTTACAGGAACTTGAAAGAATTTCAGGTTTGACCTCTGAACAAGCAAAAGAATACTTATTAAAGACTGTTGAAGATGAAGTAAAGCATGAAACAGCAGTTATGGTCAAGGAATTAGAAACCAGAGCTAAAGAAGAAGCGAACAAGAAGGCGAAGGAGTATGTTGTCAATGCAATACAGAGATGTGCGGTTGATCATATCTCAGAGACAACGATCTCATTAGTTCAGTTACCTAACGACGAGATGAAGGGTAGGATAATTGGTAGAGAGGGTAGAAATATTCGTACCCTTGAAACTCTCACAGGCGTAGATCTTATCATAGACGATACTCCTGAGGCAGTTATCTTATCAAGCTTTGATCCGGTAAGACGTGAGGTAGCAAGAATTGCACTTGAGAAACTCATCGTGGATGGTAGAATCCATCCAGCCAGAATCGAAGAGATGGTTGAGAAAGCGCAGAAGGAAGTTGAAAACATGATGCGCGAGGAAGGTGAAGCTGCTACTCTTGAGGTAGGAATTCACGGAATCCATCCAGAGCTGGTAAGACTTCTTGGAAAGTTGAAATTTAGAACAAGCTACGGACAGAACGCATTGAAGCACTCTGTTGAGGTAGCTCAGTTGTGTGGTTTGTTGGCCGGAGAGATAGGTGTCGATATCAAGGTTGCAAAGCGTGCTGGATTACTCCATGATATAGGTAAATCACTTGATCATGAGATGGAGGGTTCACATGTTCAGATCGGTGCAGATCTTTGTAGAAAGTACAAAGAGTCAGCGCTTGTTGTCAATGCGGTAGAATCACATCACGGTGATGTTGAGCCTGAGTCATTGATAGCACTTCTGGTACAGGCTGCAGATACAATTTCTGCTGCAAGACCGGGAGCAAGAAGAGAGACCTTGGAGACTTATACTACAAGACTTAAGAAGTTAGAGGATATTGCTAATTCTCATAAGGGTGTAGATAAGACATTTGCTATTCAGGCAGGTAGAGAAATTCGTGTAATGGTAGTTCCTGAGCATGTAAGCGATTCTGATATGGTATTGCTGGCTAGAGATATTGCAAAGCAGATCGAAGACGAGCTTGAGTATCCTGGACAGATTAAGGTAAATATTATAAGAGAGTCACGCGTGACAGATTACGCAAAATAAAAATTAGGGTTTGTAGAGATGATCTACAAACCCTTTTTATGATTTGTCATATACAGTTTACCATTCTTATGCATGACAAACTATAAAACGGGAGGTGAGATTAAAAGATGGAAAAATTCAAGAGGATAAAGACGGAAGTGGCATACAGAGCGCATGTGTTTGATGTATATAACGACTATCTTGAACTGCCTGATGGCAGAGATGTTGTATATGATCTGATAAAGCATCACCCGGGAGCATGCATTCTTCCAGTGAAAGACGATGGATCGCTCATACTGATAAAGCAATACAGGAATTCTATTGATGATATAACCTACGAGGTTCCGGCTGGTTTTATCGATGAGGGAGAGTCTCCTGAAGATGCAGCCAGAAGAGAACTCAGGGAAGAGACAGGGTTTACCGCGAAGGTTGTGGAGTATGTGACTAGAGCAGTTCTGGCTATCGGTACAAGTGATGAACAGACTTACGTGTATATAGGCAGGGAACTTACCAGAGGAATATGTGCATTGGACGAGAATGAATTTATAGAGACCGAGGAGATAGGTCTTGATGATGCACTCAATATGATAAGAGATGGCAGGATAGTGGATTCCAAAACAATAATTGCAATCTACGCATATTGGGGTAAGAAATGCTCCCAAACAAGCAATCACATAATTTGAAACATAGAAAATTCAACTGAAACATTGTCGGAATTAAAAAATGTGAAATATTTTTGAAAAGAATTATGTCAATATCTAGTATACATAATTTGATCGCGCACCGCATTTTGTACTTTTATTAAAAATGCCGTGAAGCCTTGATTTTACTTGTTAAAATAGTGTTTGATTTTATTTACATTTGTATTTATAATATAATTCAGTCTACATAACTAAGGGGATAAATTAGTGGAACAATACATAGACAGATATGTTGATTATTTAAGAAATGTAAAAAAATCCAGTGAGAATACTGTTGCATCATATCGGAGAGATCTGATAAAATTCTACAGGTATTTTGACGAGAAGGGCATAACGAGGATTGATGATATTAATGAAACTTATATCACTTCGTATGTGTTGGAAATGGAGAAACAGGGGATGTCCATGGCTACGGTGTCACGTAACATTGCATCCATAAAGTCATTCTATGCCTATCTCATGAGGGAGAGGATAGTGAATGATGATCCAACGGAGAATATCAAGCCTCCGAAGATCGTGAAGAAGGTTCCTGAGACGCTTACCATAAGTGAGGTGAACAAGCTTCTCGACCAGCCTACCAACAAGACTCCAAAGGAGATCAGGGATAAGGCGATGCTGGAGCTGTTGTATGCTACAGGAATACGTGTTACAGAGCTTGTGACATTGAAACTCACGGATGTCAACATAAAGCTTGGGTTCATTGAGTGCCACGACGGCGACAGGGTGAGGACTGTTCCGGTTGCGGAGGTTGCTCAGAGAGCCCTCAGCAGATATATTACTGAGGTGCGCGATGATATGAGTGGAGGCAGTGATTATCTGTTCTTCAACTGCAAGGGTGCACCTATGACGAGACAGGGATTCTGGAAGATAATAAAGTATTATGCGGCTAAGGCCGGCATAGATAAGGATATAACACCTCATATGATAAGGCATTCATTTGCCTCACATATGTTGGGGAATGGAGCGGATATAAAGTCTGTTCAAGAGATGCTTGGACATGTGGATATTGCGACAACCCAGATATATCTTACAAATAAGCAGAGTAAGCTCAAGGAAGAATATGCAAAGGCATATCCGAGGGCCTAACAAATAACTTATAAACTAAGGAGACAATTAAATCATGGAAAACAATTACTACGTTCCGGCACAGATCATTGAGAATAATCTCAAGGGTGCTGTTGGAAAGGCAAATCTCAAGCTGTACAAGATGATCATGATGGGATTCTTTGCAGGAATGTTCATTGCGATAGGAGCTGAGGGATCAAACCTTGCGGTGCATACGGTGGACAATTTCGGACTTGCGAAGACTCTTGCAGGATGCATATTCCCTGTAGGACTCATGATGTTATCGATTATCGGTGCAGAGCTGTTTACCGGAAACTGTATGATGATAACAGCGGTTATTGATGGTAGGATAAAGCTTGTGCAGATGCTCAAGAACTGGGTTATTGTATATCTCAGCAATATGCTTGGATCAGTTGTGACTGCAGCTCTTATATATGGAAGCGGTCAGTTTGATAATTCAGCAGGCGGCCTTGGCGCTTATACCATCAAGGTGGCTATGGGTAAGACAGGCCTTGATTTTTGCAATGCGTTCATGTCGGGAATAATGTGTAATGTTCTCGTGTGCATCGCGGTTCTCATGTCATCTTCGGCTAAGGATATAATTGGAAAGCTGTTTGCATGCTTCTTCCCGATAATGGTATTCGTCGTGTCAGGTTTTGAGCACTGCGTTGCAAATATGTACTATATACCTGCAGGTCTGATGGCTGCATCAAACAGCAAGTACGTGGACAAGGCATGCGAGCTCTATGGATATACCGCACAGCAGATAAGTGACCAGCTCACAGTGGGACATTTCTTCAGTAAAAATCTCCTCCCTGTAACGCTTGGTAATATCATCGGCGGTGGTCTGATAGTGGGAATTGGACTTTACATCATCAACAAGCCTAAAAAGGTGGAAGAGTAGAATCTGGCGCCAGACTTATAGGCAACAAGGTCAGAATGATGGACTGAATAAATGATGGAATGAAAAATAAGATAGATAAATAAAAAACAGATATGGCATGATTTGAGGAATCACCCCTGGATCATATCACATCTGTTTTTTATTATTTACATTTTATCGCATTATTGTTTGTCGCAATTTTCAGTTTGTTTGACAATTACTTATAAAAGTCAATTATCTTGTCCATTCTGGATGACATATTCTCAAATATAAGATCAAGGATCGTCAGGGCGGTCATGGCCTCGACGACCACAACAGCTCTCGGCCCAATGATAGGATCGTGGCGGCCTCTGATCGAGACCTCTATGTTATCCCTGGACTTGTTAACGGTTTTCTGTGTGGATGCGATGGATGGGGTCGGCTTGAAATGCGCCTTGATGATTATGTCTGAACCATCGCTCATTCCGCCGAGAATACCTCCGGCGTGATTGGTCTCCTTGTCTACGTTATAACCGTTCATGACAAATGCATCATTGTTATATGAACCTCTTGCAGTGGATACCTCGGTGCCGTCGCCAATCTCGACAGCTTTCACAGCTCCGATGGACATAACTGCCTTTGCGAGGCATGCATCCAGTTTGTCAAATACCGGTTCACCGATACCTGCCGGCATTCCATGCACGATACATTCAACACCAGAGCCTATGGAATCGTTCTCTGCCATGCAGTCTTGAAGAAGGATTGATGCCTTCTCGTAGGCATCCGGGTCCGGCATATTGAGGTCGTTCTTAAGTATATAGTCAGCGTCAAAATTGTTCCTGTCTATATGTACATCACCGATGGAAGATACGTAGGTAGTTATGGTGATACCGAGTTCCTTCAGTATCTTTGAGGCGATCGCACCGGCTGCAACTCTGCCGATGGTCTCTCGTCCTGATGAACGGCCGCCGCCTCTGTAATCCCTGAAGCCATATTTTTCATCAAATGTATAATCTGCGTGGCCTGGTCTGTAATATGTGGCGATATCTCCGTAATCCCCGGAGCGCTGGGATGTATTTCTCACCATCATGGATATAGGAGTTCCGGTTGTCTTTCCCTCGAAAATTCCTGACAGTATCTCTATGGTATCGGATTCCTTTCTAGGCGTTGAGAACTGTGAAAATCCGGGTTTTCTGCGATCCAGAAATACCTGTATATCTTCCTCACACAGTGGAAGACCGGCAGGGCAGCCGTCAACGACAACTCCCAGAGCCTTTCCGTGGGATTCTCCCCATGTGGTGATGGTAAATTTATTTCCTATGGTGGAACCTGCCATAATATATCTCCTTTCAAATGCGGTGAAACCTGCCGCTCTCTATTCGGCAAATGAACTGCAGAATCCTGCAGCGCAAATGTCCACGCGCACTATTATAGCATAGATAAGTTTGTGATAACAAGAAATAAGTTGGGATGCTGTAAAGTGTGAAAGCGTATAAGGCGAATGTCAAACCGCGAATATTACCGGCCGGGGTTGTAATGAAATATGTTATATATTAAAATATCTATGAAATAAATGAAAGAACGAAAGGACACGGCTGAAAGCACAGCCGGACATAAGGTGGTCAAGAAAATGGAGAAATATTATATAGTAAAATCGATAGACGGAGATTACGCAAATCTTGTTGATGAGAATGATCTTGGCGGTGAGACAAAGCTCGTTGCAAGGGCGCTGCTTCCGGAAAGTATAGCGGAAGGAACAAGGCTGCACTATGCATTTTTGCAGTATGAAATTGCGGATTAATTTCCTCTTTACAAAACCAGACACATATGTTATCCTACACAAGGTCAACTGACACTTAGTTTGAGGACACCTCTAGGCCTTTTGCCCGGTGTCAGTCATGTATATTATTTTATAGGAGGATTGTTATTATGATAACAAAAGAGCAGAAGCAGGAAATCGTAGCTAAGTACGGCAAGGATGCAAACGACACAGGTTCAACAGAGGTTCAGATCGCACTTCTTACAGCAAGAATCAACGATCTCAACGGACATTTCAAGGCTAATCCAAAGGATCATCACTCAAACCGTGGTCTTCTTAAGATGGTTGGTCAGAGAAGAAACCTTCTTGCATACCTCAAGAGCAAGGATATCGAGGCATACAGAAAGCTCATCGAGAGCCTTGGACTTAGAAAGTAATTTCTATTCGAGCCTTAATACAATAACAATTATGGGAATCATGTGTACACGCATGATTCCTTTTTATTTGCCCGGACACATTTTTATGGTATCAAATAGTGTAAACAGAGGTGTTTGGATATTGTATTTTTTATATTCGTATGATAAAATTTAAAAGATTGTGGAATGACATATCGAGACTTCTATAAAGAATATCATGGATCATCGCTGAAAGATGGCAAAAAGGTTATAAGACATGGTGTTTTTTATAGTTGTTTCGACGTCTTCCACAATACAAATAAATATTAAATCAAGGAGATTTTGAGATGAGTAAGGAATTCAAGAGATACCAGAAAGAGATCGCTGGCAGAATGCTCACTGTTGATATCAACAGAGTAGCTGCACAGGCAAATGGTGCTGCATTTATCAAGTACGGTGACACAACAGTGCTTTCAACATGTACAGCTTCAGAGAAGCCAAGAGACGGAATCGATTTCTTCCCACTTTCAGTAGAGTATGAGGAGAAGTTATATTCAGTAGGAAAGATACCTGGAGGATTCAATAAGAGAGAGGGTAAGGCATCAGAGAACGCTGTCCTCACATCACGAGTAATCGACAGACCTATGAGACCTCTTTTCCCTAAGGATTATAGAAATGATGTAACACTCAACAACCTTGTTATGTCAGTAGATCCAGAGTGCAGACCGGAGCTGGTTGCAATGCTTGGATCATCTATCGCAACATGTATATCAGACGTTCCATTTGACGGACCATGTGCCATGACACAGGTAGGTCTCATCGACGGAGAGTTCATCATCAACCCAACACAGAAGCAGTGGGATGAGGGTGATCTGAAGCTCACAGTTGCATCTACATCACAGAAGGTTATCATGATCGAGGCCGGTGCAAATATTGTACCTGAGGCTAAGATGATCGAAGCTATCTACATGGCTCATGATATCAACCAGGACATCATCGCATTTATCAATGAGATAGTAGCTGAGGTTGGAAAGCCAAAGCATTCATATGTAAGCTGTGCAGTTCCAGAGGAGCTCTTTGCAGCGATTAAGGAGATCGTTCCTCCAGAGGCTATGGAGGAGGCTGTATTCTCAGACGAGAAGCAGGTTCGTGAGGAGAACATCAGACAGATCACAGAGAAGCTTGAGGAGGCATTTGCAGACAACGAGGAGTGGCTTGCAGTCCTTCCAGACGCTATATACCAGTATCAGAAGAAGACAGTAAGAAAGATGATCCTCAAGGATCACAAGAGACCTGATGGACGAGCTATCAACCAGATCAGGCCACTTGCTGCTGAGGTTGACATCATTCCTAGAGTCCACGGCTCAGCTATGTTTACAAGAGGACAGACACAGATCTGTAACGTATGTACACTTGCTCCACTTTCTGAGATCCAGAGAGTTGACGGACTTGACGAGAACGTTACATCCAAGAGATATATGCACCACTACAACTTCCCTTCATACTCAGTAGGAGAGACAAAGGTTTCAAGAGGACCTGGACGTAGAGAGATTGGACACGGTGCACTTGCTGAGAGAGCACTTCTTCCTGTACTTCCAAGTGAGGAAGAGTTCCCATATGCGATCAGAACCGTATCAGAGACATTTGAGTCAAATGGTTCAACATCAATGGCATCAACATGTTCATCATGTATGTCACTCATGGCTGCCGGTGTTCCTATCAAGGCTATGGTTGCCGGAATCTCATGCGGACTTGTAACAGGTGATACAGACGACGATTACATCGTACTCACAGATATCCAGGGACTTGAGGACTTCTTCGGAGATATGGACTTCAAGGTAACAGGTACAACAGAGGGTATCACAGCTATCCAGATGGATATCAAGATTCACGGACTTACAAGACCTATCGTTGAGGAGGCTATCGCAAGAACACGTGAGGCAAGACTCTTCATCATGGAGACATGTATGAAGCCGGCCATCGCAGCTCCAAGACCAACGGTCAATGAGTTCGCGCCAAAGATCAAGCAGATCAAGATCGATCCAGAGAAGATCGGTGAGGTTATCGGACAGAGAGGTAAGACTATCAACACTATCATCGAGGAGACAGGTGTTAAGATCGATATCGATGATGAGGGAAGAATCTCTATCTGTGGCGTAGAGCAGGCAGGTATGGACAAGGCTATCGAGATGATCAACATGATCGTAGAGCCTCTTGAGGTTGGCAAGAACTACCATGGTAAGGTTGTAAAAGTTATCGACTGTGGAGCTATCGTATCGCTTGCACCTAACAAGGATGGACTCATCCACATCTCAAAGCTTTCAGACAAGAGAGTTGCAAAAGTTGAGGATGTTGTAAATGTAGGTGATGAGGTTGACGTTAAGGTCATCAAGATCGACGAGAGAGCAGGAAGAATAAGCCTGAGTCTCAAGGATGTACAGTAAATAACAGTTCTGAGCTAAACTATAATAAGGATATTTTTTATAAGGGTAAATCTGATGTCTCGAAGCCGGTCTGTCATATGGCCGGTTCCGGGGCATTGTAGTAAATAAAGGCATACATAAACAAACTAAAAAATAAATGCATATTTAAGGGGGAACATATGAGATACGGTTATTTTGACGAACAGAACAAAGAGTATGTAATTGACAGACCAGACACCCCGGCACCTTGGGCAAACTACCTTGGTTCACCGGAATACGGAGCTATAATCTCCAACAACGCAGGAGGCTACAGCTTTGAGAAGTCAGGAGCAAACGGAAGAATACTGAGATACATATTTAACAGCTTTGATCAGCCTGGAAGATATGTATATCTTCGCGATGATGACACAAAGGATTACTGGTCAGCATCATGGCAGCCGGTAGGCAAGAGTCTTGATGTGTATAAGAGTGAATGTCACCATGGAACGGCATATACAAAGATGTATGCAGAGTATTCTGATATCAAGTCAGAGGTGATGTATTATGTTCCACTTAACAAGACACATGAAGTGTGGAAGGTGAGAGTTACCAACAACTCTGATAAGCCTCGTAACCTTTCAGCTATCGGATACTGTGAGTTTACAAATGACTGCAATTATGAGCAGGATCAGGTAAATCTCCAGTATACACTGTTCATAACCAGAACATATTTCATGGACAACAACAAGATCCTTCAGGTCATCAATGAGAATGTTGAGAAGGCTGAGATCAATGGAAGTAAGGCAAACAAAAGATTCTTTGCACTTGCCGGAAGTGATGTTGCATCATACTGTGGTGACAAGGAGGAGTTCCTTGGAAGATATCACGGCTACGGCAATCCGATCGGAGTTATAAATGGAGATCTTGGCAACAAGCTCAACTACAACAGCAATGCCTGCGGTGGACTCCAGACAAAATTCACACTTGCTCCGGGCGAGTCAAAGGATTTTGCATTCATAGTCGGAATGAAGGACAATGACGCTGCAAATGCTGTCATAGCCGGATACGCAGATCCTGCCGCAGCATGTCAGAAGGAGCTTGACGAGCTGATCGAGTATTGGCATTCAAAGCTCAACAACTTCCAGGTGCACACACCTAGTGATTCATTCAACAACATGGTAAATACATGGAATGCATACCAGTGTTTCATGACATTCATATGGTCAAGAGCTGCATCGTTCTCATACTGTGGTCTGAGAAACGGATATGGATACAGAGATACAGTTCAGGATATCCAGGGCGTTATCCACCTTGCACCTGAGATGGCTCTTGAGAAGATCAGATTCATGCTGTCAGCACAGGTTGACAACGGCGGTGGACTTCCACTTGTAAAGTTCACACATAACGCAGGTCATGAGGATACACCGGATGATCCATCATATGTACAGGAGACAGGACATCCTGCATACCGTGCAGACGACGCACTTTGGCTGTTCCCAACTGTATATAAGTACATTGCTGAGTCAGGCAACCTTGACTTCATAGACGAGGTTATTCCATTTGCCAACAAGGATGAGGGTACAGTTTATGAGCATCTTAAGAGAGCGATAGATTTCTCCATGAACAGACTTGGAGATAATGGTATGCCGGCAGGACTCTGGGCAGACTGGAATGACTGTCTGAGACTTGGAAAGAGAGGCGAGTCAACATTTGTTGCAATGCAGCTCTACTATGCGATGACAGTTATCAAGTATTTTGCTGAGATGAAGGATGATGCAGAGTACATAGATTACATCAACAGCATTCAGTACAAGATGGGTGAGACCATTCAGGAGAAGTGCTGGGAGGATGACAGATTCATCCGTGGATACAAGGAAGGCGGACAGGTCATCGGTTCAAAGAATGATCCTGAGGCAAGCATGTGGCTGAATCCTCAGTCATGGGCAGTTATAAGCGGACTTGCCACAAGAAAGCAGTCTGAGATCGCCCTTGAGTCTGTTCACAGGGAGCTTAACACAGAGTACGGTGTGAGACTTATGTTCCCACCATACAGAGAGCATGCATTTGACGGAGCACTCATGCTTCTGTTCAATGCAGGAACAAAGGAGAATGCGGGTATATTCTCACAGCCACAGGGCTGGATAATACTTGCCGAGGCGCTCATGGGACATGGAAACAGAGCGTTTGAGTATTTCAACGAGAGCTCTCCTGCATCCATGAATGATAAGGCAGAGATCAGAAAGCTTGAGCCATACTGCCATGGACAGTTCACAGAGTCTGTTGGAAGTCCATTTGAGGGTCGCGCTCATGTACACTGGCTTACAGGTACAGCATCCACATGTATGGTTGGCTGCGTTGAGGGTATCATGGGTATGAGACCAGACTTTGGCGGAATCAAGATCGCGCCTTCAGTCCCATCAGACTGGAAGGAGTTTGAGATCGAGAAGATGTTCAGGGGTAAGAAGCTCTCAATCAAGGTTCAGAATCCTGATGGACATGAGAGCGGTTTCCAGAGCCTCACATTAAATGGTGAGAAACTTGAGGCCAATTATATCCCTGCTGACAAGCTTGCTGATACAAACGATATCGTGCTTGTAATGTAATGAATATAAATACATTATTTATACCATATTAAGTTAAGAAGGGCTCAGCCCTTCTTAATTTTTGCCCTGATGCGGAATGAGTGGATTGGGGTTGGAAGGTGGTGCAGGCGAAGTGGAATCGGTATCGATCGCTGAGAGGTTAAAACTCACTGACAACATACATGTTATGGATGTTCCAGGTGGAGGTTATATCCTGTTATGTGGAATATATGGAGAGATTGAGGGGCATGACAAGCTTCCTGCCGGTATGAAGAGTACAAGCTACGAGAAGCTGCTTCCGGTGATAGCCCAGGCAGAAAACTGCGGAGATGTAAAGGGAGTCTTGACTCTGATAAATACGGTCGGAGGCGATGTTGAGTCCGGACTTGCCATATCTGAGATGTTGTCCAGCCTGTCAAAGCCGGTCGTCAATATCGTGCTTGGCGGCGGACATTCCATAGGAGTTCCTCTGGCGGTGTCGGGAAATGTGTCTTTTATAGTGCCGACCGCAACGATGATAGTTCATCCAATAAGGACAAATACGGCGGTGCTTGGAGTTAAGCAGAACTTTGAATATATAGAGAAGATGCAGGAGAGGATCATACAGTTCACAGTGGATCACTCATCTATAGACAGGAAAGAACTGGAGAAACTTATGTTTAACACGACAGAGCTGACCAAGGATGTGGGCTCGGTTCTGATAGGAAAACAGGCTGTCGAAAAAAGGGTTATAGACAGGATCGGTGGTATGTCGGCGGCTTTAAAAACGCTGTATGACTTGATTAATTAAGAAAATGATAGTAAAATTCCATAGGATATTGTATAAACATCGATCAAGGGAGGTTGGTCATGAGCTTATTACAGGCAATTTTGATGGGAATAATACAGGGAGCTACAGAATTTCTTCCAGTCAGCAGTTCGGGACATCTGGCTATTTTCAAGAATATTTTTGGAGTGGAGACCGATACGGGTATATTATTTGACATACTGCTCCATTTTGGCACGCTGGTTGCCATATTTATAGTCTACTGGGCAGATATAAAGAAGCTTGTTATAGAGGGACTCAAGATAGTTGGAGATTGCTGTGTCAATCTGGTAAATTTCATAAAGAACAAGACCTCGAAGGAGGAACAGATATATCCGTATAGGAAGATTGTGTGTACGGCATACAGAAAGTTTGTTATGCTCATACTCGTGTCAACTCTTACGACGACGGTGATCGCAGTCCCATTTGACAAAGCTATAGGACATGCGGGAGATACACTTTTGATACCGGGTATCTGTCTGTGTATAACATCTGTTATCCTGTATTTTGCGGACAGACTGCCGGCTGGTAAGAAGAGTGTGGCAAAGGCTACATACAGAAACGCCATATTTGTAGGTCTGGCACAGGCTGTTGCTACGCTTCCGGGAATATCAAGATCCGGAAGTACGATAACTGCAGGTCTGGCATGCGGCTACACAAGAAAATTCACGGTAAAGTATTCATTTATAATGTCGATACCGGCTGTTCTGGGAGCAGTCATACTGGAGATACCTGATCTGTTTAAGTCATCTATTTCAGGAACTGATGTTGTAAATTACATAGTTGGAATGGTAGTTGCAGGTGTTGTTGGATATTTATGTATAAAATTTATGCTTTATACGGTCAAGAAAAAGAATTTTAAGGGCTTTTCCATATATTGTATGATCGCGGGAATCGTGTCTGTAATATGGTATTTTGTTGCTTAAGATTTAGAATAGAGGTAGAAAATGGCTGCTGGTAATAAAAAGTCATACAAGAACAATACATCAAAGAATGGCACGTCCAAAAACGCTGCGTCTAAAAAGACTGTGGCAAAGAACTCTTCAAAAGGTGGATCAAATAACAGGACATCTGCGAAGAAGAATACTGCATCGAAAAAAACATCTGCCAGATCAAAGGCTGCCATAGAACGCAAAGCCCGGGAAGAGGAACTGGCAAGGCAGAAGCAGATGAGAAGTGAGATCATACTCATAGTTCTCTTTGCATTTTCGGTATTTCTGCTACTTGCAAACTTCAGGATCTGCGGAATAGTGGGAGATACAGTATCGGGATTTTTCTTTGGAATAATCGGTTTCAGCGAGTACATATTCCCGGTATATCTGTTTGTGTCGGCTGCCTATCTTATATCAAATGATTTCAGGGGGAAGATCGTCAAAAAGGTTGTATATTTTGGCGTTGTGCTCATCCTGTTGTCCATGGTATTTCAGGCTATATATTCATCGACCTTTGAGTCGGTCAAGGTTCTGTACATGGATGGGTATAAGGACAGATCGGGCGGAGGAGTTATATGCGGAGGAATATTCTTTGCGATAAGGACACTGCTTGGAGTTCCGGGTGCGTGCATAGTAATATTTATAGCTGCGGTTATCATGTTCATTCTCATAACGGAGATATCAGTTATAGACGAGATCAAACTTTTCATAGCATCTATCCGTGAGTGCAGAGAAAGCGATGATGACGAACAGTATGAAGATGAGGAGTATCAAAGTGACAGATATGACGATGGTTATTACTCACATGATGTAAATGATACTCCGGTTCGCAGAGTGAGACCATCGATGGCAAATCTCAATGTGTACAGCAGCGATAAGTCCAAGGATGACAGAGCTTCCGACAGGACTGCTGCAACGCAGGTCAAGCCAAGGAAGACTAAGCCACAGAAGAATGTAGAGAGGGAGCCTGCCAGGGATTTCTTTGCCATGGAGGATGTCCACGAGCTCACACCTGGAGATGGCGCTGTGGATATGTCCTATGATGAATTTAACAATGATATAGAGAAGATCGTCATGACCGACAGAGAGGAGATCGTCAATCCAGTTCAGATAGACAGAGAGGATCCTGTGCATAAACCGGTGCGGAAGCCTGCACCTGTGAAGAGAAGAAAGCCAGTGGTCGTAACTCCTGAAGAACCAAAGCTGGCTGCTGTGGACACTGATATGGAGGATGCAGAGATACTTTCATTTACTGATGATGCGGAGGATGTCCTTGCGGGAGCGGTAAATGGCAATATGCATCCAGAGAGTGTGTCAGATTACAATCCGCTCTACGACTCTGCATTTGCGGAGGAGGAGAAGACGGATACCGCGGCTCAAAGCAAAAAGAAGCCGGCGGTACAGACTGAGAGCTCAAAGCAGTATCAGGAGGGAAGAAAATATAAATTCCCAACGGCAGATCTGCTGTCCCAGCCTAAAAAGACGAACAATTCCAACAGGGATGCCCATGTCAGGGAGACAGCCATCAAGCTTAAGAATACCCTCGAGACATTTGGCGTCAATGTAACCATAACAAACTATAGCTGCGGTCCTGCTGTAACGAGATTTGAGATGCAGCCGGAGCAGGGGGTCAAGGTCAGCAAGATACTGAACCTTGCGGACGACATAAAGCTCAACCTTGCGGCTGCGGATATACGTATAGAGGCACCGATACCTGGCAAGGCAGCCATAGGAATAGAGGTCCCTAACAAGGAGAACTCAATTGTGGCGTTCCGGGAGCTTATAGAATCAGATAATTTCAAGAACCTCAAGTCCAAAGTGGCATTTGCGGTTGGTAAGGATATAAGTGGACAGGTCATCGCAACGGATATTGCCAAGATGCCGCATCTTCTGATCGCCGGAGCCACAGGTTCGGGTAAATCAGTGTGTATCAATACACTTATAATGAGTATACTGTACAAAGCCACACCGGAGGAGGTAAAGCTCATAATGATAGATCCTAAGATGGTTGAGCTTGCATGCTACAATGGCATACCACACCTTCTGATACCGGTCGTAACAGATCCAAAGAAGGCGGCAGGGGCACTCAACTGGGCTGTCATGGAGATGACAAGAAGATACCAGCTTTTTGCTGAGCACAGTGTACGTAATATACAGGGATATAATGACAAGGTTGAAAATGCCGTTATAGCGGGAGCTGATGGAGAAAAGCTGACCAAGATGCCACAGATAGTGGTCATAGTGGATGAGCTTGCAGATCTTATGATGGTTGCCCACGGCGAAGTCGAGGATGCTATAGTGAGACTTTCACAGCTTGCCAGAGCAGCGGGTATACATCTTGTCATAGCAACACAGAGACCGTCGGTTGATGTCATAACAGGTCTCATAAAGGCAAATGTTCCATCGAGAATAGCATTTGCAGTTTCGTCGGGAGTTGATTCCAGAACCATACTTGATATGGTAGGAGCAGAGAAACTTCTTGGAAAGGGAGATATGCTGTTCTATCCGACAGGCTATCCTAAGCCGGTCAGAGTACAGGGCGCATTTGTGTCGGATGATGAGGTTACAGCGGTTGTTGATTTCCTCAAGAAGAACAATGGCGTGGGAACATATGATGAGGAGATATCCAAATCAATATCCGGAAATGGTGGATCAGGCGCCACAGCGATAGGTGGGGCTTCAGCCAGTGATAAGGATGAATATTTCGTGGAAGCGGGAAGATTCATTATAGAGAAAGAAAAAGCTTCTATAGGTATGCTTCAGAGAACGTTCAAGATAGGCTTTAACAGAGCCGCAAGGATCATGGATCAGTTGATGGCCGCGGGAGTAGTTGGCCCGGAGGAGGGCACAAAGGCCAGAAAGATCCTGATGACTCAGGAACAGTTTGATGAATATATAGACACTAATTTATAAAAAGCGGAGGATAAGAGCTATGATGACAGACATTGAAATTGCACAGAAGGCTGAGATGAAGCACATAAGGGAGGTTGCTGCAAAGCTCGGAATATCAGAGGATGACCTCGATCTCTATGGAAAGTATAAGGCAAAGCTCTCAGATGAGCTTATAAAGAAGGTTGAGGGCAACGAGAACGGAAAGCTTATCCTCGTTACAGCCATCAATCCAACACCTGCAGGAGAGGGAAAGACGACAATCACTGTAGGACTTGGTGAGGCTATGGGACAGCTTGGAAAGAAGGCGGTTATCGCACTTCGTGAGCCATCACTTGGACCATGTTTTGGAATCAAGGGTGGTGCAGCCGGCGGCGGATATGCACAGGTAGTACCTATGGAGGATCTCAACCTCCACTTTACAGGAGATTTTCATGCTATAACATCTGCAAACAATCTCCTTGCAGCCATGATGGATAACCATATCCAGCAGGGAAATGCACTGAGAATAGATGTGAACAGAATAGTGTTCAAGAGATGTATGGATATGAACGACAGAGTTCTCAGACACACAGTTGTCGGACTTGGAAAGCGTGTCGACGGAGTGCCTAGAGAGGACGGATTTGTCATCACAGTTGCATCGGAGATCATGGCTATTCTCTGTCTTGCAAGTGACATGAAGGATCTTCAGGAGAGACTTGGCAGAATAATCGTTGCATACAACATGGACAATGAGCCTGTGACAGCGGCTGATCTCAAGGCTGTAGGAGCTATGGCAGCACTCTTAAAGGATGCAATCAAGCCAAACCTTATCCAGACACTTGAGCATACACCGGCAATCGTACACGGCGGACCATTTGCAAATATAGCACATGGATGTAACAGTGTAATGGCTACAAAGACAGCATTAAAGCTTGCAGATTATGTAATAACAGAGGCAGGATTTGGCGCAGATCTCGGAGCTGAGAAGTTCTTCGATATCAAGTGCCGTATGAACAACCTTAAGCCGGATGCGGTGGTTCTGGTTGCTACAGTAAGAGCACTCAAGTACAATGGCGGAGTTGCAAAGGCAGATCTCGGCGAGGAGAATCTCGACGCGCTTAAGGCTGGTATAGTAAACCTTGAGAAGCATATTGAGAATCTTCAGAAGTATGGCGTTCCTGTTGTTGTTACACTGAACAGATTTGTCACAGACAGCCAGGCAGAGCTTGACTTTGTCAAGAAGTTCTGCGAGGACAGAGATTGCGATTTTGCTCTTGCAAATGTATGGGAGCAGGGAGGCAAGGGTGGTATAGACCTTGCAAATGCAGTGCTCAACACGCTGGAGAACAAGAAGAGCAACTTCAAGGTGCTCTACGATGACAGCCTGTCAATAAAGGATAAGATAGATTGTATCGCTACAGAGATATATGGTGCGGATGGTGTTACATACAGCGCAGAGGCCAGCAAGGCCATCGCCAAGATCGAGGAGATGGGATTTGGTAACTTCCCTGTATGTATGGCAAAGAACCAGTATTCTCTGTCAGATGATCCAAAGAAGCTTGGAAGACCTACAGGATTCGATATAAATATCCGTGAGGTTTATGTCAGTGCAGGAGCAGGATTTGTGGTAGCGATTACCGGAACGATCATGACCATGCCTGGACTTCCAAAATCCCCGGCGGCAGAAAGGATTTATGTTGATGATGACGGTAAGATCGTCGGATTATTCTAGGAGGACAAATAAATGTATAAGCTTATAGATGGTAAGGTTATATCAAAACAGATAAAGGATGAGCTCAAGGAGAAGGTTGCGGGTCTCAAGGCAGAGGGCGTAGAGATATGCCTTGCTGTCATCCAGGTCGGAAATGATCCTGCATCGTCAGTATATGTTGGAAATAAGAAGAAGGCATGTGAGTATATAGGAATAGGTTCACTGTCATATGAGCTCCCAGAGGAGACAACTGAGGAGGAGCTTCTTGCACTTATAGAGAAGCTCAACTCTGACGACAAGGTGAACGGAATACTTGTACAGCTCCCGCTTCCAAAGCATATAGATGAGGATAAGGTCATAAAGACCATATCTCCAAAGAAGGATGTGGACGGCTTCCATCCGATGAGTGTTGGTGCACTCAGCATAGGACAGCCGGGCTTTGTGTCATGTACACCAGCCGGAGTTATCCAGCTCATCAAGAGATCAGGAATAGAGATAGAGGGTAAGGAGTGCGTGGTACTCGGCAGAAGCAATATAGTAGGCAAGCCTATGAGCATGCTGCTGCTCCGTGAGAACGGAACCGTAACCGTGTGCCATTCCAGAACAAAGAATCTCAAGGAAGTGTGCAGACGTGCTGATATACTCGTGGTGGCAATAGGAAAGCCAGAAATGATCGATGCATCTTACATCAAGGAAGGCGCAACAGTTATAGATGTGGGAATCCACAGGAATGAGAATAATAAGCTCTGCGGTGATGTGGATTTTGAATCAGCCAAGGAGGTTGCCGGAGCGATAACTCCTGTACCTGGCGGAGTCGGCCCTATGACCATAGCCATGCTCATGTCAAACTGCGTGGAATCAATAAATATAAACTAAGAACAAGTGCAAAATTATTGGAGAACAGATGAAAGTATTACTCATATCACTAGGCTGTGATAAAAATCTGGTGGACAGCGAGGTCATGCTCGGTTTGCTGAACAAAGCCGGCCTCCAGCTTACAAATGATGAGACAGAGGCAGATGTAGTAGTTGTAAATACCTGTGCGTTCATCAGCGATGCGAAAGAGGAAAGCATCAACACCATCATCGAGATGGGAGAACTGAAGAAAACCGGAAAACTAAAAAAGCTTATCGTTGCGGGATGTCTGTCCCAGAGATACAAGGACGAGATAATGAAGGAGCTTCCGGAGATCGATGTCATTATTGGTGCGACCAATTACGATAAGATAGTTGAGGCAATAGGAACCGACGAGGAGTCGATCATAGATGATATAAATTATACTCCAAGGCCGATTGCCGAGAGAATAGTAACGACAAATGCGTCGATGGCGTATTTTAAGATCGCAGAAGGTTGTAATAAACTGTGCACTTATTGTATAATACCTCACATACGAGGCAGATACAGAAGCATGCCGATGGACAGCCTGATCGCATCCGCTGAAAAGCTTGCGTCTGATGGTATAAAGGAGCTTGTCCTTGTGGCACAGGAGACTACGCTGTACGGAGTTGATCTGTATGGTGAGAAGAAGCTTCCAGAGCTTCTCACAAAACTCAGTGAGATAGAAGGCATAGAGTGGATAAGACTTCTGTACTGTTATCCGGAGGAGATAACAGATGAACTAATAGAGGTTATGGCCACGAATCCGAAGATCTGCCATTATGTCGATATACCTATCCAGCATTCTGAGAATGCGATACTTAAGAGAATGGGCAGACGGACCAGCAGAGAGGACATTGTGGAGCTTGTCGGCAGACTGAGGACAGCCATGCCGGATATAGCCATCAGAACCACGCTCATATCTGGTTTCCCAGGTGAGACACAGGAACTGCACGATGGTCTGGTCGACTTTGTTGACGAGTGCGAGTTTGACAGGCTTGGAGTATTCACTTATTCGCCTGAGGAGGGTACTCCGGCTGCGGAGTACGAGGATCAAGTGGATGGAGAGCTGGCTGCAAAGTGGCGCGATGAGATCATGGAGCTTCAGCAGGAGATTTCCTATGAGAAGAACCAGCAGATGATCGGAAGCACCCAGAAGGTTCTTATTGAGGGATATCTGGTCGACGATGATGTATATGTGGGAAGAACCTACAGAGATGCTCCGGGGGTTGACGGAATAGTATTCGTCAGCGCACCATATGAATTGATATCCGGTTCATTTGTGGATGTGAAGATAACCGAGGCAAATGAATATGACTTGACAGGAGTGATAGTAGAATGAATTTACCAAACAAATTGACAATACTAAGAGCTATAATGATTCCATTCTTTCTCGTGTTTTTATATATGTCACCGGGATGGTCGAAGTGGGTGGCACTTGGAATATTCATAGCCGCATCACTTACAGATATGCTTGACGGAAAGATTGCAAGAAAATACAATCTGGTTACCAATTTTGGAAAATTCATGGATCCTCTGGCAGATAAGCTGCTGGTATGTTCGGCACTCATAGCACTGTCGGATCTGAACAGGATCCCAGCATGGATCGTTATAGTGATCATAGCGCGTGATTTCATAATAAGCGGATTCAGACTTATTGCGGCAGAAAAGGGAATTGTTATTGCTGCTGGATGGTGGGGAAAGATCAAGACAACGGTTCAGATGATCATGGTAGGATTTCTGATAGCTGATCTCAAGGTGTTCTACATCTTTGATCAGGTGCTCATCTACCTTGCACTTGCACTGACACTTATATCTCTTGGAGATTATCTGTATCACAACAGAGAAGTCCTCAAGGACTAAAACAGTAAAAAATAAAACAGATTTTATAATTCAACGGGGAATTTGGGGTATACTTTTGTTTGAGGGTATATTTTACACAGATTCCCTGTTTTATTTTGAAAAATAATCGCTTACAACGCCGATAAACCTTTGATGGTTTTTTCGATTTTACTTGAAATATGACGACAAAGGCTTTACAATTATACTCGGCGAAAATTGGACTATATATAGTCCTAAAATAAATTAAACGGAGGGCTAAAAATGAGCAACACACCAAGCTTGTCAGCAAGTGACAGAATTTCAATGTTACTTGATGACTCAAGTTTTGTTGAAATCGGCGCATATGTAACTGCTAGAAATACAGATTTCAACATTCAGGACAAGGATACTCCAAAAGACGGCGTAATAACCGGTTATGGAGTGATCGATGGCAATTTAGTTTATGTTTACAGCCAGGATGCAAAGGTGCTCGGCGGTTCTATAGGCGAGATGCATGCCAAGAAGATCGCAAACCTTTACGACATGGCAATGAAGATGGGTGCACCTGTTATCGGGCTGATCGATTGTGCCGGACTCAGACTTCAGGAGGCTACAGATGCTCTTAATGCATTTGGAGAGGTATTCATGAAGCAGACTCTTGCATCAGGTGTAATACCACAGATCACAGCTATATTTGGTACATGCGGTGGTGGTGCAGCACTTATACCTAATCTCACAGACGTAACATTCATGACTAAGGAAGGAGCTAAGCTCTTTGTTAACAGTCCAAATGCACTGGATGAGAACCGTGCAGAGAAGCTTGACACTGCAGCAGCAGATTATGTTGCAGAGAACACAGCAAATGTTGACGCAGTATACGACACAGAGGCAGAGCTTCTCGGTGCAGTGAGAACTATGGTAGGTCTTCTTCCATCGAACAATGAGGATGATGGCGACTGCGCAGTATGTGAGGATGATGTGAACAGAATCATTCCAGATCTTGCTACAAAGGCAGGGGATGTGAAGGCTGTTATAGCAGATATCACTGATGATGAGTTTGTATTCGAGCTCAAGAAGGATTTTGCAGATGACGTTGTTACTGCATTTATCAGACTTAACGGTGAGACAGTCGGTGTTGTCGGAAATCAGAAGGATGTCATGACAACAGCCGGTGCATATAAGGCAGAGGATTTCGTAAAGCTTTGTGATTCATTCAATATCCCAGTTGTCACACTTGTAAACATCAAGGGATTTGCAGCAACTGTAAAGGAAGAGAAGACTATCTCAAAGGCTGTTGCAAAGCTTACTTACGCTTATGCCAACGCAACAGTGCCAAAGGTAACTGTTATGCTTGACAAGGCATATGGTACAGCCTACACAGTTATGTGTTCAAAGGCTATCGGAGCTGATGTTGTATTTGCTTGGCCTAAGTCAGTTATCGGAACAATGGATCCAGAGATGGCTGTAAAGATCATGTATGAAGATGAGATCGCAGCAGCCGGTGACAAGCTTGCTTATATCAAGGAGAAGAAGGCTGAGTACACAGATGCTCTTTCAGGTGCCGTATCTGCAGCGAGAAGAGGCTACGTGGATGATATCATCGAGCCTGATGCAACAAGAAAGAGAGTTATAGCAGCACTCGATATGCTTTTTTCTAAGAGTGAGGACAGACCATTCAAGAAGCATGGAACAATATAAAGGAGTGACAACTTAATGGAAAAGATAATAAAGAAAAAGTTATTATTGATAGTTTCTATGTTAGCTGTTACATTTGCACTTGCCGGATGTTCGTCTTCAGACAAGAAAGTAGAATTTGACTATGACGGAAACACATTGGTTCAGATAGCAGAAACACAGGCTACGAATTACATGCAGATTGCGCAGGTTGAAGATGTATATAATTTCTATGTGGATGAAGAGGCAAATGGCGGTCAGGTAGATGAAACGACTGCTGATGCATTAAAGGTTTTTTCAACGATTGAGTCTGACTATGGTAAATTCCAGCAGTTTAAGCCGGTCAATCTCGAAGATGAAGATGATAAAACAATACAAGAAGTTGATGACAAGGTTGTTGTTACATTATATGCAGAATGTGCAGAAAAAGAAGCTATAGTAAAGGCAACATTTGTAGACAATTCGGTAACTTACAATTTCCAGAAGTATTCAGTGATGGCTCAGAATCAGTATTCAGAAGAAGAGGCTGATCAGATGCTTGCATCAAATGGTGTTTATCCATACAAGATTTCCGAATTTGAAGTTGCTGCTAATCAGACACTTAAGGACAAGATGAAGGATGCGGGAGCAAATACCCTCATAGGTATGGGTATCGTGTTTATAGCACTTATCTTCATATCATTCATAATTTCACTTCTCAAGTATGTTCCGGCTCTTTTGGACAAGGAGACAAGAGAGAAGAGAAAGGCTGAGAAGGCAAAGAAGGCTCTTGGAAGCGTTGCAACATTAAATGTTGACAAGGAGGATGAGACTCCTGCAGGAAGCGCACCTGCTCCAGCTGGAATAGTAGACATTGTCAACACAGCGACCGGTGAGAGCGTTATGAACGACTCAGAGCTTGTTGCGGTTATATCAGCAGCGGTTATGGCGGCACAGGGCGGAAAGACAAGAGTTCGTGTAAACTATCCAAGTAACGATAAGTTGGTTGTAAGACCAAGAAAAAAGAATAAGAGATAATTATAGGAGGATAATTGTTATGAAGAATTATAGAATCACAGTTAATGGCACATCATACGATGTATCAGTTGAAGAATTATCAGGTGGCGCAGCTCCAGTAGCAGCACCTGTAGCAGCAGCTCCAGTGGCAGCACCTGCAGCAGCTCCTGCAGCTCCAGCACCAGCAGCAGGCGGCGCAGGAAGCGTTAAGGTTTCATCACCTATGCCTGGTAAGATCCTTGCAGTCAAGGCTAATGTTGGCGATTCAGTAAAGAAGGGTCAGGTAATCCTTATCCTTGAGGCTATGAAGATGGAAAACGAAGTTGTTGCTCCAGAAGATGGTACAATCGCAAGCATAGACGTTACAGTAGGCGCTAGTGTTGAGTCAGGCGATACACTTGCAACACTCAACTAATTGCTTGAATTAGAATAAATCTTATAGGAGGAAACAACTAAATGGGCAGCACAATAGTTGACGTTTTGACAAATTTAGCTAATCAGACCGGTTTTGCAAGTCTTGACTGGAAGAACTACGTTATGATCCTTATAGCGTTTGTATTCATGTACCTTGCAATCGGAAAGGGCTTTGAGCCACTTCTTCTTGTCCCTATCTCATTTGGTATGTTTCTTGTAAACATGTTCCCAGATATTATGGCAGAGGGCGGCTTGTTACATTATTTTTACCTGCTTGATGAGTGGAGTATCTTACCTTCGCTTATATTCATGGGTGTAGGTGCCATGACAGACTTTGGTCCGCTTATTGCAAATCCAAAGAGCTTCCTGCTTGGCGCTGCAGCTCAGTTCGGTATTTATGCAGCTTACTTCCTTGCATTCCTTATGGGATTCAATGGTAAAGAGGCTGCAGCTATATCAATCATCGGTGGTGCTGATGGTCCTACATCTATCTACCTTGCCGGTAAGCTCGGTATGGGTGGAACACTTCTCGGACCTATAGCAGTTGCGGCATATTCATATATGTCACTGGTTCCAGTTATCCAGCCACCTATCATGAAGGCTCTCACAACAAAGAAGGAGAGACTTGTTAGAATGCCACAGCTCAGACCTGTAACCAAGATCGAGAAGATTCTCTTCCCTATCATTGTTACACTTGTGGTAGTTCTTATACTTCCAACAACAGCTCCACTTGTAGGTATGCTGATGCTTGGTAACCTCTTCAGGGAGTGCGGCGTTGTAAAGCAGCTCACAGAGACAGCTTCAAACGCTCTTATGTATATCGTTGTTATCTTACTTGGTACTTCAGTAGGTGCATCTACAAGTGCAGAGGCATTCCTTAAGATGAGTACACTTAAGATAGTATTCCTTGGTCTTGTCGCATTCGCATTTGGTACAGCAGCCGGAGTTCTCTTCGGTAAGCTCATGTGTTGGGCGACAAAGGGTAAGGTTAATCCGCTTATCGGTTCAGCTGGTGTATCAGCCGTTCCAATGGCAGCCAGAGTTTCACAGAAGGTTGGATCACAGTATGATCCTACAAACTTCCTTCTGATGAACGCTATGGGACCAAACGTTGCAGGTGTCATCGGTACAGCCGTAGCTGCAGGTACATTCCTTGCAATATTTGGAATTTAATCAGAATTTATATAATTATAGGAGGACGATAAAATGGCAGATAAGAAACCGATAAAGATTACGGAAACTGTACTGCGTGATGCGCATCAGTCACTTATAGCTACTCGTATGACAACCGAGCAGATGCTTCCTATCATCGACAAGATGGATAAGGTTGGTTATCATTCAGTAGAGTGCTGGGGCGGTGCAACATTTGATGCATCACTCAGATTCCTTAAGGAGGATCCATGGGAGAGACTCAGAAAGCTCAGAGATGGATTCAAGAATACAAAGCTGCAGATGCTCTTCAGAGGACAGAATATCCTCGGATACCGTCATTATGCAGATGATGTTGTAGAGTATTTCGTACAGAAGTCAATCGCAAATGGTATTGATATCATCAGAATATTTGACTGTCTGAACGATCTTAGAAACCTTCAGACATCAGTTAAGGCTTGTAACAAAGAGGGTGGACATGCCCAGGTAGCTCTTTCATATACACTCGGTGATGCATATACTCTGGATTACTGGAAGGATATGGCAAAGAGAATCGAGGATATGGGAGCAGATTCAATCTGTATCAAGGATATGGCTGGACTTCTTGTTCCAAATAAGGCTACAGAGCTTGTACAGGCACTCAAGGATGGTTCAAGCCTTCCAATTCAGCTTCATACACATTACACATCAGGTGTAGCTTCAATGACATATCTCAAGGCTGTAGAGGCTGGATGTGATGTCATCGATACAGCAATCTCACCTCTTGCGCTTGGTACATCACAGCCTGCAACAGAGGTTATGGCCAAGACATTTGAGGGAACAGAGTTTGATCCAGGTCTGGATCAGAAGCTTCTGGCTGAGATAGCAGACTACTTCAGACCACTCAGAGAAGAGTGGATCGCAAGTGGTCTCTTAAATCCAAAGGTTCTTGGCGTTAACGTTAAGACACTTCTCTACCAGGTACCTGGTGGAATGCTTTCAAACCTCGTATCACAGCTCAAGGAGATGGGTGCTGAGGATAAGTTCGAGGCAGTTCTTGAGGAGGTTCCAAGAGTTCGTAAGGACTATGGTGAGCCACCACTTGTTACTCCTTCAAGCCAGATCGTTGGCACGCAGGCAGTTCTCAACGTCGTAACAGGCGAGAGATACAAGATGTGTACAAAGGAGTCAAAGGCACTTGTACGTGGCGAGTATGGTCAGTCAGTAAAGCCTGTTGATCCAGAGGTTAAGAAGAAGGTTATCGGCGATGAGAAGCAGATCACATGCCGTCCAGCAGATCTTCTTGAGAACGAGCTCGACAAGATTGAGAAGGAGATGATCCAGTACAAGAAGCAGGATGAGGATGTACTCACATATGCACTGTTCCCACAGGTTGCAACTGACTTCTTCAAGTACAGAGAGGCTCAGGATAAGAAGGTCGATGTCACACTTGCTGACAAGGACAGCACAGCTTATCCAGTTTAATAACTGAATTCATAAGGTCAGATATATAAATGATCATAAAAAGGGACGGAGCTCCGCGAGCGGAGTCTCTGTCCTTTTGTTTAATATATGGAGATAATATGACAGGAAAAATAGTGGTTATAGGAGCAGGAGCTGCAGGGGTAATGGCTGCACTGACAGCGGCACAGAAGAATAAGGTCATTCTCATTGAAAAGAATGACAGGATCGGAAAAAAGTTATTTATAACAGGTAAGGGACGTTGTAATGTGACAAATGCATGTGACGCTGACGGATTTTTTAATTCAGTGGTCACAAACAGCAAGTTTATGTACAGCTCCTTTTATACATTTGACAACAATATGATAATGGACTATCTGGAGAAGGCCGGATGTCCGCTCAAGATAGAACGCGGAGGAAGAGTGTTCCCGACAAGCGATCATTCTTCAGACGTTATAGGAGCATTCAAAACTCTTATAAACAGAAATAAAAATATAAGTCTGTATTTGAATACGAAGGTTACAGGAATCAATATAGAGGATGGCAGGATAAAGAGTGTTGACGTATCAGGAGATAACGGCGGGACAGGCAATGACAGGATATACTGTGATGCTGTTATAATTTGTACCGGCGGAAGATCGTATACACTCACGGGATCTACCGGAGACGGATACAGACTGGCAGAACATATGGGTCATACGATAAAGCCGTTAAGTCCATCACTGGTTCCGTTTGAGATAGAAGAGAAATGCTGCTCCATGATGATGGGACTGTCGCTTAAAAACGTGGCACTTCACATAAGCAGTGGAAAGAAGAAAATATTTGACGAACAGGGGGAGATGCTGTTTACCCACTTTGGCATAAGTGGGCCGCTGGTGATCAAGGCCTCCGCATATATACACAGGTATATTGGAAAAGATATAGACATGTACATAGATCTGAAGCCGGCTATGGACAGAGATATGCTTGATGCCAGACTCCTCAAGGATTTCAAGAAATATGCAAACAAAGACTTCAAGAATTCTCTTGGAGATCTGCTTCCGATCAAGATGATAGATGTGGTTGTGGAGAGATCCGGTATCGATCCGTATAAGAAGGTCAACTCAGTGACCAGGGAAGAAAGACAGAGACTTATAGATGTGCTGAAGGAATTCAGACTTACATTTGTGGGGCTTCGGGGATATGATGAGGCTATAATCACAAGAGGCGGAGTGAGCGTAAAAGAGGTAAATCCTTCCACCATGGAGTCTAAGCTTGTGGGGGGCGTGTATTTTGCCGGAGAACTGCTGGATATCGATGCGCTGACAGGTGGATTTAACCTGCAGGTGGCGTGGTCGACTGGATATCTGGCTGGACTTTCTGCTTCCGAGAGTTTACAATAGGCGTGGACGACAGTCAATTTAATTACAGGGAGACGAAGATATGAATATAGCAATAGATGGACCTGCAGGTGCAGGCAAAAGCACGATAGCAAAAAAGGCGGCAGGCGAGCTTGGTTTTATATATGTGGATACAGGTGCCATGTACAGGGCGGTGGCTGTATATCTCACAGAAAGCGATATATCTGCCAGCGATGAAGACCTGGTGGAGAAAAGCATAGCGGACATTTCCGTGGAGATAAAATATGAGGATGGAGCACAGCAGGTCTACCTTAACGGCGAGAATGTAACAGGAAAGCTGAGAACTGAGGCTGCCGGTAATATGGCTTCAAAGGCATCTGCACTTCCATGCGTCAGGGAAAAGCTTTTGTCACTCCAGCGGGATCTCGCTGCTTCAAATGATGTTGTCATGGATGGAAGGGATATAGGAACAAATATACTTCCTTCAGCAGAGCTCAAGGTATACCTTACCGCCTCTTCGGCAGTGAGGGCCAAAAGAAGATATGACGAGCTTGTCGCAAAGGGCGCTGAGAATATTGATATAGAGAAGATAGAGCAGGATATAATCCAGAGGGATAAGCAGGATATGGAGAGAAAAACAGCTCCTTTAAAGAGGGCTGATGACGCGGTTCTTATCGACAGCTCAGATATGACGATAGAGCAGGTTACAGACACTATAGTCGGACTTGCAAGAGAGAGAATGTAATACAGGTGGTTTAGATATGGAGATATTACTTGCAAAGAGTGCCGGATTCTGCTTTGGCGTTCAGCGTGCGGTGGATACAGCATACGAACATGCTGACGAGGAAAATGTGTATACTTATGGTCAGATAATACACAATGAAGAGGTGGTTGGTGACCTTACAAAGCACGGAGTGCAGGTGATCGACAGTGATGACGAATTGCTTGAGATAAAAGACAGCAAGGTCATAATCAGATCCCATGGCGCTGAGAAAAGGATATATGACATTCTGGAGGCTGGTGGGAATACGGTGATAGATGCGACCTGTCCATTTGTCAAGAAGATACACAACATAGTGCGCGAGGAAGGACAGAAAGGAAATACAGTCGTCATCATAGGCGACTCAAGCCATCCCGAGGTGAAAGGAATCGTGGGCTGGTGTGTAGAGCCTCCGGTAGTCATAGGTTCCGAGGAGGAGGCTGAGGCTTTTGTAAGAAAATGTATTGACGGAGAGGTCAAAACAGCGGATAATATATCGATAGTTAGTCAGACAACTTTTAATTACAGAAAATTTAATTATATTGTTGATATTATTCGAAATAAATTGTATAATGTTACTGCTTATAAGACTATCTGTAATGCTACGTCTGTGCGTCAAAGGGAGGCGCAGGAGATTGCATCAAAGGTAGATGCCATGATTGTTATAGGTGGTCGGAACAGCTCTAATACTCAGAAGTTATATGAGATTAGTAAAAAAGAATGTGAGAATACTTACTATATACAGACACTCGTTGATTTGGATTTGACTACTTTTGAATCCGTTAGTAGGGTAGGTATTACAGCTGGGGCATCTACCCCAAACAAAATTATTAAGGAGGTTCATGGTAGGATGGACGAGATGAATTTTGAAGAATTATTAAAGAATGATGAGAGCAGAGTCTCAATCAAGACAGGAGAGATAGTAGAAGGTAGAGTTATCGATGTTAAGCCTGATGAGATTCTGGTAGACATCAGCTACAAGTCAGATGGTATTATTCCTAGAAGCGAGTATACCAACACACCTAATGCAGATCTGACAGAGCTTGTACATGTTGATGATCCGATAACAGCCAAGGTTGTTAAGACAAACGATGGCGAGGGATCAGTTCTTCTCTCATACAAGAGAGTTGCTGCAGAGAAGGCTAATGAGAAGCTTGAGGCTGCTCTTGAGTCAGGAGAGATCCTTACAGGTAAGGTTGTTCAGGTTGTAAGCGGTGGACTTAACGTTATGTACGATGAGACAAGAGTATTTATCCCTGCTAGTCTTGTTTCAGATACATACGAGAAGAATCTTGACAAGTACCTTGATCAGGATATCGAGTTTGTACTCACAGAGTACCAGCCAAAGAAGAGAAGAATAATTGGTAACAGAAAGCAGATCGTTGCAGCAAGAAAGGCAGAGGCTGCAAAGGCTCTGTTTGATAGAATAGAAGTTGGAATGATAGTTGAGGGTGTTGTAAAGAACGTTACAAGCTTCGGTGCATTCATAGATCTCGGTGGAGCAGATGGACTTCTTCACATCTCAGAGATGTCATGGGGAAGAGTTGACGATCCTAAGTCAGTTCTCAAGGTTGGTGATACTGTTAAGGCATTCATCAAGAACATTGACGGCGAGAAGATCGCTCTCAGCCTTAAGTTTGATGATACAAACCCATGGCTTAACGCAGCAGAGAAGTATGCTCCTGGAACAGTAGTTACAGGTAAGGTAGCAAGAATGGCTGATTTCGGTGCATTTATCGAGCTTGAGCCAGGTGTTGACGCACTTCTCCATGTATCACAGATCTCATATGAGCATGTTAACAAGCCAGAGGATGTATACAAGGTAGGCGATGAGGTTGAGGCAGTTGTTGTTGAGTGCAATGCAGATGACAAGAAGATCAGTCTCAGCGTAAAGGAATTACTTCCAGCTCCAGAGTATACAGATGATGTAGCAGAGGACACAGAGGAGTAATCTGATATATAGACAGTTAAGAAAACCGTAGTCGATAATGACTACGGTTTTTTTATGCCAGAATATTTATATCAGAATAGTTTGTTCAGGACTGCAAGGATATAGGCGTGGGATTGCTCACATTTTTCGTGTAATTCGGTGCTGTCCGAAAGAAAACGGTTTCCTTTAAGATCTGTATCATAGAATATCTCTCCGTGAAATCCTGGTGGACAGGGTATGAAGCTGCCGGTCTTGGTGGTGAAAGCATTGTCCTTTGTCGCTTTTTCCTTGTGGGCATCGTCCACATAAGCCGCCATTGATTTGTGTATGGCCATGTGCTCCATAGGTAGATAGTAATAATTTTTGTAGTCCTTGAAGAAGTATTTCATTTCGGTGTCCCGGGTCTTTGGAACGACCACATGCATATGTGTGTTACATGCATTTACAAGAATTCCATTCAGGGATTCCGTTATGCGGCATGGAAGCTTTGGAATGGAACAGTTGTATGTTATTGAATCGATGGTATCGGATATATCATCTATCTGAAAGTCATCAGGAATATGAGGGATATTCACAAATTCAGATATAGATATAAGCCCTCTTATATCGTCATGGTTATGGGTGAGCATATCGTCAAGCAGAGATTCGTCGTGAGAATTCAGATAATGCTTGTAGGCGGATATAAGATCGCCTCCTGATATAAAAGTATTTCTCTGGAAGTCAATCAGATGCTCTATGTCAAACTGTTTAGCCGAGTCCAGACGCAGAAGCTTTTTGTATTTTCTGGTTGTTCTATATATATCCACGCTCTGTATATTGTCAAGCGTAGAGTCCACGTCGAATTGCTCCATCTTTTTCAGCAAGTAGGGGATGTCAAAGGTATCGCCGTTGTATGACACCAGTATTTTGTGATTCTTTAGGATCTGTTCAAAATGGGACAGCATTTCAGGCTCTGAAGTTCCGTTGTCATTGAATATCAACTGGGTGCGAAATGCACTGTCTGAGAAATATGAACATCCGATCAGATAGAGATCCGAACGTTTGGCGCTGAGGCCGGTTGTTTCTATATCAAAATAGAGTATATCCGACAGCTCGTCCGATATGTGAGCTGTATCTACATTTATGTCTTCAGTATATTCAAAAATTTTCATAATGGCTCCTTTTGGTTCCTTGCGTAAGGTACATTATAGAACATGCATTGTTCTGCAATATATATAGTAGCTGTCGTTTTTCAAAAAAGCAAACATATATTCACAATTGATAAATAATATGATATAATTACGAAGATTTAGTGTCGGTTTCTATGCGATTTTGAGATACCATCATATATTACAGGACAGGAAGAGTTAACGGATGATTTCATATATTCGAGGAGCACTTGAAATAAAGGGTGACAATTATATAGTGATCGAGTGTGGTGGAATAGGGTATCAGCTCATGGTATCCGGAAAGTTTATGGAGAAGCTTCCACCGGTACATTCAGAGATAAAAGTAAGCACATACATGTATATACGCGAGGATGAGATATGTCTGTTTGGCTTTGAGAACGCAGATGAACTCAATGTGTTCAAGATACTGCTGGGAGTGAGCGGTGTGGGGCCAAAGGTTGCCATGTCTCTTCTGTCAACACTCACCGTGAACGAGCTCAGGCTTGCGGTCATATCTGAGGATGTAGAGGCCATATCAAAGGCTAATGGAATCGGGGCAAAGGGCGCTTCGAGGATCATTCTGGAGCTCAAGGATAAGCTGAGCATGGAGGATATGATAGATGCAGCATACAATGATTCGGTTGCTGTGCAGAACGCTGCAGGCGATGTGAGAACAAATGTCATATCGGCTCTCACAGCACTTGGATATTCAGGTGTTGAGGCGGGACGTGCTGTTTCGCGCGTAGATGGTTCAGCGGATATGGATGAGGAGCAGCTCCTTAAGGCGGCACTCAGATTTATGATATAGATTATTGATCAGATAGGTAGAAAAAAATGGGCAGAATTATTTCAACAGAAAGCTTGGACATAGAAGAACAGAAAAGTGAATATAATCTCAGACCTCAGTATCTGTCGGAGTATATTGGACAGAAAAAGGTCAAGGATAATCTGCACATATTCATAGAGGCGGCGAAGAAGAGAAATGAGCCACTGGATCATCTGCTTCTGTATGGACCGCCGGGACTTGGTAAGACGACGCTGTCGACCATTGTGGCAAATGAGATGGGGGTAAATATCAAGATTACCTCGGGACCTGCCATAGAAAAGCCCGGTGAGCTTGCCGCGATACTCAACAATCTGTCGGACAACGACATTTTGTTTATCGATGAGATACACAGACTCAGCACACAGGTTGAGGAGGTGCTCTATCCGGCTATGGAGGATTACGCAATAGATGTTGTGATAGGCAAGGGCGCAGGTGCAAGGTCGATCAGACTTGATCTGCCAAGATTTACTCTGATAGGTGCAACGACGAGGGTCGGAATGTTGTCGGCTCCCCTAAGGGACAGATTTGGAATGGTGGACAAGCTGGAATTTTATACCCATGACGATCTGAGAGAGATAGTGATGAGGTCAGCGGAGGTTCTTGGAGTTGACATAGACGAGGAGGGTGCACTTGAGATCGCAAGAAGATCAAGAGGTACACCGAGACTTGCGAACAGACTTCTCAAGCGCTGCAGGGATTATGCTGAGGTGTGTCATGACGGCCATATAGATCACGATGTTGCTAAGGCCGCTCTGGACAAGCTTCAGGTCGATTCCATGGGACTGGACGTGAACGATAGAAATATATTAATGACAATGATAGAGAAATTTGCAGGAGGGCCTGTCGGTCTGGATACACTGGCGGCTGCCGTTGGTGAGGATCCGGGCACGATAGAGGATGTGTATGAGCCGTATTTCATAATGAATGGATTCATAAACAGAACTCCCCGGGGAAGAGTTGTCACTGATCTATGTTACAGACATTTTGGACTGGATGCATTTATAAAGGATAAGTAAAGGAGAATGGGATATGGCACAGAAGAATGATATCAAGGTGGTAATCAACAATAAAGTATATACATTGAGCGGCCAGGAGAGCGAGGACTATCTCCAGAATGTGGCGACATATATCAATGGCAAGATAGCAGAATGTCAGTCATCTGAGGCGTACAGGAGATTTAACGCAGAGTATCAGAATGTTCTGCTTGCACTGAATATAGCCGATGACTACTTTAAGGCAAAGGATCAGGTCAATCAGATGCTCACCGAGGATGACGACAAGGATAAGCAGATATATGATCTGAGACATGAGGTTATCGAGGTGCAGATAAAGTATGAGTCTGCACAGAAGATGATAGAGGAATACAAAGAGAAGATAAGTGAACTTCAGAGACAGATCATAAAACTTGAAGCGGAGAAAAATGTTAAATAAGACTGAAATTTTGGCACCGGCGGGCAACACGGAGGCGGTGAGAGCTGCAGTCAATGCATATGCAGACGCGGTATATCTTGGAGGCAGTATGTTCAGTGCCCGGGCATTTGCCGGTAATTTTGATGAAAAAGAATTGCTTGATACCATAGACTATTGTCACAGATTCGGAGTGAAGGTCTATATGGCGATCAACACACTGCTTAAGAATGAAGAGATACAAAGGCTCCCATCATATGTGGAGCCTTATTACAGGCAGGGCGTGGATGGGATAATTGTACAGGATATGGGAGTTGTCTCCGTTCTGGGCAAGTCGTTTCCAGACCTTCCACTGCACGGAAGTACACAGCTCAGCGTGTCCAGTTCACAGGGCGCTGCGTTTCTGAAAAGCATAGGCATGACCAGATTTGTGCCATCGAGAGAATTGTCATTGTCAGAAATCACAGAGATCAAGAAAAATGTTGATATAGAGGTGGAGACATTTGTCCACGGAGCGATGTGTTACAGCTATTCCGGAAGGTGCCTGATGAGCAGCTTTGCCGGAGGAAGAAGCGGTAACAGGGGAAGGTGTGCCCAGCCGTGCAGAAAGCAGTATGCCTCAAATGATGTAAATGAGTATATGCTAAGCCTGAAGGATATGTGCATGTTGAAGAGTCTGAGCAGGCTCATAGATACGGGAATTGATTCTTTCAAGATAGAGGGAAGAATGAAAAAGCCAGAGTATGTTGCTGCAACCGTGACTGCGTACCGTGAGGTCAGAGATGCTTATCTGGCGGGCGAATCAGTGGAGAAACTGGCAGAGGAGCAGGAGAAGAAGCTTCTCGACATATATAACAGGGGCGGATTCTACTCAGGTTATTATTACACATCCAATGGCAAAAAGATGCTTGCGAACAGCAGACCGAACCACACAGGAATTAAGGTTGGGCGTGTGAATGCAGTAGAAAAGCCATATGTGGATATAAAACTTGACGAGAATGTATCCGCAGGCGATGTCCTTGAGATAAGAGGCAGAAATGGTGATGTGGAGCTCACATGCAATGTGGCGGCAAAAGCGGGAAAGAATGTCAGACTTAAGGCGAAGTCATTCAGGAGCATTGCAAAGTTCAATGATGTATACCGTACAAGAAACGGTAAGCTTCTGGAGGATATACAGAGTAATATAATAAATGCCGACAGGAAGATAGAGCTCGCTGCCCATGTCAGTGCGTATGCGGATCAGCCATTAGAGCTTAAGCTTTCAACTGTAGAAGGAAAGTGTTCTGTCTCAGTCGAGGGGCCTGTGTGTACACAGGCACTTAACAAGCCTGTCACAGAGTCACAGATAGTTGACAAGATCAAAAAGACAGGCGGTACAGATTATGTGCTCGGGGATATAACTGCTGATGTACCTGACAACCTGTTTGTACAGATAAGCGCAGTGAACAACCTGAGGCGGGAGGCGCTTGAACAGCTTGGACTGCAGATCTCACAGAGTTACAGGCGGGATGGCGGTGCAGTAAGAACTGGCCTGCCTGGCGCTGAAAGACCTCTTGAAAATGTGAAAAACAACACTGTTCACGGTGTTACAGTTGGAGTGTCGGACGCTGACCATGTAAATATTGTTAAGAATTATAAATGGGTCAGCAATGTAATAGTAGATTATAATGTCAGAAAATATGCAGATGAATTGAAGCAGGCCGGATTCAGAGTGATCCTTGCTCTGCCTGAGGTATTGCGGCAGAGAGAGCTTGACAGATATTCAGGTCTTTCTGGTGAACTTGGTTCATTTGACGGTGTGATGATCAGAAATTATGACGAGCTGGGAATTCTAAAGAAGTTGGACTATAAGGGACTCGTGATCGCAGATGCCAGTCTCTATGCGTATAATGATAATGCGTTTGATTTCTATAGAGAGAATATGGGTGATGTGTGCTTTATGTGCTCAAACGAGCTCACACTTGATGAGATACATGGTCTTTCATATGATACACTCATAAAGCTCTATGGTCATCAGAAGGTTATGATCACTGCAAACTGTATAGCAGGCAATTACATGAACGGCTGTGCCTCAAGGAAGATGTCCCGGAATGTCCTGACGGATGACAGGGGAAACAGATTCTATGTCAGAAATGACTGTGCGCACTGCTATAACATTATATATAATGGTGTTCCTACAAATATGATAGACAGACTGGCTGAAACCGGTATTTCAGGTAAAGACTGTTATATTGAATTTACAATTGAGGATACTAATAAAGTAAAGGATATAATGGACAGTCTGGAGCTTGCCATGTCAGGGGAAAAAGCAGTATCCATGTCTGTAGATCAGTATACCAGGGGACATTATTACAAAGGAATCGATTAAGATTTTTTGATAAAGGTGGAAACATGATAACAATAGTAACGGAGATAGCGAAGTATTTGATCATATTTTTTATGGTTTTATACACCGTAAAATGCTTTACGGTTTTAAAGCCTGTGCCTGCCGATAAGAAACGGCGGGCGCTTAATGTGCAGATATTTTATGTGTTCATGATACATTTTCTTTGCTATCTGACATTATATCTGCATTATGAGAAGAAGAGCATACTTATATTTTATCTGCTACAGATGATAGTATCCATAACATATATGGTTTCATATCATGCCATTTATAAGGGCTCATCGAGACTTATAACGAACAATATGTCATTCCTTCTTCTCATAGGTTATGTCATGCTGACAAGACTTGATTTTGACCTGGCGAAGAAGCAGTTTATATTTGCCACGATCATGTTGGTGGTGACGGCATTTGTGCCGTTGTTCGTGGTAAAGTTCCCGCAGATAAAGAAATGGAATATATTCTATGCGGTGTTTGGTATAGGCTTCCTGTGCACGGTGTTCATCCCGCATGTGGGAGTTGATAAATATGGTTCAAACAACTGGATAAGCATAGGCGGAATATCGATGCAGCCTATGGAGATCGTCAAGATCATATTCGTATTCTTCCTTGCCAGCTCATTTGAAAAGGCAAAGAACTTTAAGGATATGATGAAAACGATCTGTGTAGCAGGACTTTTCATGCTGGTTCTGGTGGCTGAGACGGATCTCGGTGGTGCGGTGATCTTCTTCATGGTATTTGTCATGATGCTGTACCTTGCCACTGGTAAGCACAGCATACTTATAGGCGGAGGCCTCGGAGGTTCGGTTCTTGCTGTGGTTGGATATATGCTTTTGAAGAATCATTTCAGCCATGTCACCATGAGAATCGATGCATGGCTTAACCCGATCGAATATATAGATGGAAGTGGATATCAGGTTGCACAGAGTCTGTTTGCGATAGGCTCGGGCGGATTCGAGGGAACGGGTCTGTGCCAGGGACTTCCGACATCGATACCGGTCGTGTCCAGTGATTTTATATTTGCTGCGATATGTGAGGAGCTTGGAGTTATATTTGGACTCTGCCTGCTTCTTATGTATCTGAGCTGCTTCATATATTTCATCAATATATCGATGAAGATAAGAGATGCTTTTTATAAGAATGTAGCCTTTGGTTTTACAATATGCTTCATATTCCAGATATTCCTGAACGTTGGCGGTGTTGTGAAGTTCATACCATCTACGGGTGTGACGCTGCCGCTTGTGAGCTATGGAGTGAGTTCGGTTGTCAGCACACTCATTATATTTGGAATAATTCAGGGTATATGTGTATTAGAGAACAGTGGAGTTGATAAAAATGTCAGACAGGAAAGTATCAGCAGGGAAGAGTGGCCAGAGACCCCAGTCGCGGTCAGGGGTCAGTCAAACAGCGGTGAAAAACAACGCAAACAGAAAAAGCCAGTCCAGCGCAAAGCAAAGACAGGATATGACAGGAAAGAGACGAACTCAGATGAATTCTGGGGAGAATAGTGACATTCTGGACAAGAAGACAAATGACAAAAAGAATGTGCCTGTTCTGGTTATAACATATTTTGTTGTCATAATCTTTATCTGTATGTTTGCATATATTATCGTGTTTATGGTGAGGGATTCAAGAACATTCATCGCCAATTCATACAATGGGAGACAGTCTCTCTATGCGGAGAAGATAAAGAAGGGAAGCATCATATCCAGCGATGGAAATGTCCTTGCGGAGACATTGACGGATGATGATGGAAATGAGTACAGAAATTATCCATATTCCAATGTGTTCGCACATGTTGTCGGATATGACAGCAACGGACAGGCGGGACTTGAGATGAGCTCCGCGTACTATCTCCTGACATCAAACCAGAACATAATCACGCAGACATACAACAAGCTCAGGAATGAGAAGAGTCTGGGAAACAATGTCATAAGTACACTGAATACCACGCTGCAGAGCACGGCTTACGATGCACTGGGATATAATGACGGCGCTGTTGTGGTTATGGAACCGGATACTGGAAAGATCCTTGCCATGGTCTCAAAGCCTGATTTTGATCCGAACTATATAGACAGTGTGATAGAGGATTCACAGGATTCTGACAGCTCTTATCTGTTGAATCGTGCAACACAGGGTCTGTATCCACCTGGTTCAACCTTCAAGGTACTCACGGCTCTGGAGTATATTCATGAGAACAGCAATTATCAGAAATATTCGTATGAGTGCGAGGGCGAGGATATATTTGACGGAGTACAGATACACTGCTCAGATTATGCGGTTCATGGAACTGTGGATCTGGCGGACTCACTGGCGAAATCTTGTAACACTTCATTTGCCAATATAGGAATGAAGCTCAACAAGCAGTCGTACAAGGATCTGTGTGAGAAGTTCCTGTTTAACAAGGATCTTCCTTATGACGGATATTACAGAAAATCAGTATTCGAGTTAAATGCAACCTCAGATGATTCGGAGATACCTCAGACAGCCATAGGACAGGGCGACACACTTATAACACCTCTGCATAGTGCCATGATCATGAGCACCATAGCAAACGGAGGAGTCATGATGTCCCCATATCTCATCGACAGGATAGAGACATGCGATGGCAATCTTGTAAAGACATTCAAGCCGAACACCTACGGTAAGATCATATCTGCATCTGACGCAAGACTTCTGAAGGATCTGATGCTTGGCGTAACATCATATGGAACGGCATCGGATGCATTTGCAGATTGCTCATATACCATAGCCGGAAAGACAGGTACTGCGGAGTTCAACGACAACATGGATTCACATTCGTGGTTTGTTGGATTCTCAAATGTTGATGATCCGGATATAGTCGTATGTGTCATAGTTGAGAATGCAAGCTCAACTGGAGCTTCAGCAAAGTATATTGCCAGACAGCTCTTTGACGCATACTATAATTATGTGAAATAATTGCACAAAATGATGCGTATGCCATTAATACGTGATCATATTTACTTTAAAAATAATTTGACATATGATATACTGACTTCAAGTTTTAATTACACACCCGGAAGAAACAGGAGGAATTGCAGTGATAGAAGCAACAAGCTGTGGAGGGGTGGTAATCTTCAGAGGAAAAGTATTGTTGTTGTATAAGAACTACAAGAACAAATACGAAGGATGGGTTCTCCCCAAGGGAACTGTTGAAAAGGGCGAGGAGCACGATGAGACCGCCTTGCGAGAAGTGAAAGAGGAGACAGGTGTAAGCGCATCTATAATCAAATACGTGGGAAAGAGCAATTACACTTTTAACACGGCATTTGATGTGGTAAATAAGGATGTTCATTGGTATCTCATGATGTCTGACAGCTATTACAGCAAGCCACAGAGAGAAGAGTATTTCGTGGATTCCGGTTACTACAAATACCATGAAGCCTACCACCTTCTGAAATTTCCTAACGAGAAGCAGATACTTGAACAGGCATATTCAGAGTATGTTGATCTTAAGAAAAAGAATCTGTGGGGAAACAAGAAGTATTATTAATCAACAAAAGGACTTCTGTATGCAGGTACAGAAGCCTTTTTAGTTTTCTTTTGAGGGTAAGACATGAACAGAAAGAATGCAGACAGATCAAAACAAAAGAAAAAGAGAACAGCAAAGGATATAGTTCTGGACATACTGTTGGTCGTTTTTTTACTTATAGCAGTTGGGAGCGGTGCGTATCTTGGAAGGTATTATTATATTGCGAAGAATGCGCAGAATAACTTCAATGATCTTAAAGGAATGCTCGATACCGATGGGGATGATACCGAAAAGGTTACGGTGGAGGTCTCGGATAAAAGTAAGGACAATGGCGAGAAGAAGATACTCAAGAAATTCGAGAAGTTATACGAGAAGAACAGTGATATTGCAGGATGGCTCACGATCGATGGCACGACCATAGATTATCCGGTCATGTACACTCCCGATGACAACGATTATTATCTGCATCTGGACTTCGATAAGAACTGGAGTGATCCGGGTACACCGTTCATAGATACGAACTGCAGGCCGTTTGATGACAGAACGGACAATGTTCTCATATACGGACATAACATGAAGTCGGGAATAATGTTCAGAGAGCTGCTTCAGTATGAGGACGAGAGCTTTTATAAGAAGCATAAGAATATCAAGTTTGACACGTTGTATGAGACCGGAACATACGAGGTCATCGGTGCATTCCGATCGGAGATATATCCTGACGATGACACGGAGCACTATCATTATTATGAGTTCTTTAACGCTGCGGATAAGGCGGAATTTGATGAATATATTGATTTTGTCAAGTCAAACACATCATATGACAGCGGTGTTACGGCTGAGTACGGTGATGAACTCATCACACTTTCAACATGCGCTTCACACACTGAGGATGGCAGATTTGTCGTGGTTGCGCGAAGGATAACAGGGGATGATAAGTAGTTGACACTAAATGGGGCATGTGTTAATATAACAAATGTCGCAAGCGCCGGCTTGTCGGAATTGGCAGACGAGGCAGACTCAAAATCTGTTGGTGGCAACATCGTGCGGGTTCAAGTCCAACAACGATACTCGCAAACCCTTATAGAAAGGAGCTTTGCACATCTGATTTTTAAAAGTAATCAAAAAGGTAATCAATAAGCAGGAATGACGGAACTGGTAGACGTAGCAGACTCAAAATCTGCCGTAGGCGACTACGTGTGGGTTCGAATCCCATTTCCTGCATTTAATTAAAATCGTAAAAAATGGGAGCACAGAAATTAATCTGTACTCCCATAAATTTTATCTAACTATAATATTTAACTCTTATATCCATATCCAATCATAGCTGTTGGATTGTATATAATCTGAACGTTACATTTCAAATTACTCTTGATCTTATTTCTAACTTCTTCATCATCGCTCTGATAAGTATTAACTATTCTCGGCAAAATAAAATTACAATCCTTGCCTAACTCATGAACAGTCCTGCTACTGGTTACAAGCTGAGTATCACCCTTGACATATATTTTTTCATCAGCAATGCAATTTTGCACTGTGAATTCCCTATCAAGAGTATACGACTCAGTATTAGGATTATAGTAATATGTATCAAATTTCAAATTACCAGCTTCCTTGACTGTAATAACATAATCTGCATCAATATATTCATAAACATCAGAAGTAAATATAATATCACTTTCAAGAGTGTCTGATAGCTCTATATTGATCGATTTATCTTCCTGCAAGGCATAAGGTGTATTTGCTGTAAATGTCAAATTAAAGCCAATTATCGAGCTATTAAGCATTACTTGCTTACAAGTAAATGTTCCTACCCAATATATATCCTCAAACCCTATAACATCAAGCTTGAACTTCTTATCTCTCAAACTTAACCACTTCTGTATTTTTCTTGCTTGTTCAACTGATATATCCATATTCTCATAGTTAGCACAAGGATTTAAACAGATAGATAATGGAAGAGTGAACGGTTCATCATAAGAGGTAGAGTATAAGTTGAATTTATTTGATCCTGATGGCTTCTCTTGGTTCAACGTCACGTCTGCACCAGATGATACTTCAACTGTTCCCGATGAACTGTCAAAGTTGCAACAGATGTAACCAAAATCTGATAACTTCTTCCCATTAAATGTAAAATCTAATATATTCATATTTCACCTCCTATGATATTCTAATTGCCTGAATGTAACTGTTAATAGTGCTCAATGCCGCACCACTTGACTGTATTCCCTGAAGGTTGAGTTTTGTTTCTGTCGTAAAATTTGCAATGTATACACATTGAACACTTGTTACGGCTTTGGAAGTACCAGCTATATTCATTTGCTGGCTTTCTCTGAAATAATCGGTAGATGATGTAGCAAATCGTGCGCCTCTTTGTCCATTAGCGGCACTATTAAATAATACTGTACCATTAACAACGTATTTTCCTGCTGGCAACGTAACTGATGCGCCTGTGTCTGTCCAAGTACCTGAGCTCATGGATTTTTCACCAACGGTTTTTGATATTACTTCACCTAAAACATTATCATTGTGGTACATTGTGCCATCTCGATCAACTCGAAATGTCAGCTTGCTGTTTTCGTCCTGTATCCAAATAACTGGTTTGCCATCTTCATTACAGAGTATTAACCCTGCTCCACCAGCACCCATAGAAATATTGGCATTACTAGACATAGTTCCCGATATTCTTGTTTTAGAAAAATACCAATTATCAATATTGACACCGTTATAAAAAATATTCTTATATGTTGTATCATTTGAAATTTGGTAACATAGAGAAAACTTATCTATATTTCCTAATATTGTTTTACTAGACGTACTAGTACCAAAACGCAATCCCTTGTGTTCTTCTGTATTACATAAAATTAACCATGAATCTTGGGCTGTTTCTTCATACCCCCCAGTAGGGAATAAACCACCTGCAAAATTACCTTTTTTCCATAGTTTTAGTAAACCACCGTTGAGAGAAATTCCATAATTTGAATCATTTATTCTAATACCGTCAAGTCCAAGATACGTCCCCTCGTCACTTGAATACAACTGTGTTAAATTTTTTGATAACGCTGAATCTATAATAGTCCATCCACCGATTTTCCCGCCTGTGGCAGTGATGTTTCTGGTATATAATTGACCTGCACGAGTGACCCTAAATTTAGCTGTAGTAGCAGAAGAACCACCAGCCCAAAACGCCCAATTAGAACTAGAAGCACTAAGTCCAACTGTTTTGTCAGAAGATTGTAAATATGTAGAGTCAAGTTTAAATGAACCTATTGTACCAGAAGTAGCAGTAATATCATTGGTATTTATTGTACCCGTAATATTTGCATTAGTAGCCACAAGTTCTCCTGAATAAGATACTCTAAATGCAGCATCATTGCTACTATCACTACCTGCCCAGAAAGCTTGATTGCCACCAATACCACTGCAAGTCGATCCATCACCTGTCCAAAGAGAAGTTCCAGTAATTGTATATTTTCCAATTTTACCTTTTTCAGATGTTATTGTACCGCTTATATTCGCATTACTTGCATATAAATCACCATTTGTAGTTACTCCGAATTTGCTACCTGCTGTAAAGCACCAACCATTAATAGCAGATGAACCACCAACCGCTTTAGCGATATTAGTACCCGTACATACTAATACCGATTTATCTGTTCCCCAAGTTCCATTATTTAATGAATTGTTATCAATTTTAAATCCTCCGATAGTTCCTGAATTACTTATAATAGTACCATTCAGATATACATTATCCGCATACAAACCATAACCAAAGCAATCATAAGTACCACATTTTAATCCATCAAGATAACCAAGTCTCACACTTGGGACAGTATATACTGTGTCAGGATCAGAGCTTGATTTACTACCCCAAATATCAAGGTATGGTGCAGCATTTGCACTACCCGTAGCAGACATTCTAATTCCGACAGGGGAGTATGCATTCTCAGTAGTTGAACCAATTTTTTTACCGTATCTCTGATAGAGCATGATATTAATCTCGTCAAATGAAGCATTGTTTTTCGCTGTAGAAAAATGATTGGCAATTGAAGAATCCACTACAACATCAATAGCCATTGTGTATTGATCGGTGTTTAATGTATTAGTCATAGTACCATCACCTTTTATAACAATACCATCAATCTTGCTCTGAATCTTTATTTTTGAACCTTTTGCCCACTTAACACCTTGTATCGTACTCGATGTAATTGCTTTCTCATCTTTAATTGATATACTAATAGTCGTACTATCTTTCTTTCTTACATTTACAACAGTTGTCGAGGCTTTCTGTATATATATAGTTGGTGATACACAAAATTCACCACCCAAGTCTTGAATAGTTTTGATTTCCTGCTGATAAGCTACGAGTTTTCCATTAACTGTTACATTGGTTGCTGTGATATTATTAGCAGCGAGAAAGTTGTTTATAGTGACTGGAACGGTAAACTTGGCAGAAGATTGATTAAACAGTACCTTATTACCAGCGTCTCCTACCTGAAATATCCCATCTGTTCGCACTGTGGTTTTCCCGAAATATACACCATTAGTCCATGCCAAAGTATCATTTATACCAAGCCAACCATTATTCGCATAATCTCTAATAGACACCTTACCATTAATAGATATTTTACCATTAACTTGTGAATTACCAACATTCAATGTACCAGTAGTGGTAGCATTACCATTAACAGTTAATCCACTTGCTATTACACTTGTTGCTGTGAAATTAGTAGCATTTAACGTCTTAACGCTTAATGAATTTCCAACACTTATATCACTACAAAAAAGCTTGCCCAGTAATCTACTAGATCCTGTGACAAGCAAATTTCCTAATTGTGCCAAGCAAAATCACTCCTTTCTGAGAGAGCGATATTACTCGCCCTCCGTTATATTTTCATCTTCCTTATCATCTACCTTATCCATAAATGACAGCATCTCTATATCATCCATATTGAGTCCACAGTCATCAGGCAGAGTCTCGTACATTGAATCCATATCAAATGTAGTAATAGTTACCTGTGTCTTATCTCTAAGAACCTCCTGAAGCTTCTTATCGCACTCAGCTAACTCATTCTGATATTCCTCTCTGAACTCTTCCTTAACATTTACATTCTTCTGACCGTTCTCTTCAACTTCCTCAGTTTTACCATCAGCAACATACTTGTCGCCAAGTGACTGTAAGAGATCTCTCTTCATCTCCATAAAACTCTCATAAGTCTTACCGATTTCCTTAATATTTGTTCTGAGAGCAAGCTGTACCTGAAATGGAAGAGAGTTGAACTTGTTTCTATCAGTCTGCCTACTCTGTGAATACCACTCAGCTACGTTGATGAGTTCAATATTGTAAAATTCCTTTGTTATAATCTTCTTATTAAATGACATAATAAATTCTCCTTTTTCTCAACTAAAAATAGGGCATATAACAGCCCATTACTTATTCTCCATATGGTCTAAATATATGACCAAACACGACATAATAAGGTTTATTCTCATCATGAAGCACCTTATACTCAAACCAGTCCAATATAAAAATTGACACACATACAATCACAAACCAAGCACAACAGAAGAAGATATTGAGTTGATTATGTGCAAATGTCCCCCAAAGTCCTCTATAGTCCCATACGGTAAAATCTTGATTAAATGTAATGCCAAATAAGTATTCAAACATAATTGATGTTAAGCCACCAAAAAACACTTGCCATGCTAAATCCATATCATATGTGAACATATTGTTATACTGTGAAATAATAATTCCTACAATAAAAGCGAGCATGAACATTGTCCAATGTGTCCAACCTCGCCATAAAATTTCTAAACCACAATATATAAAACCAGATACTATGCCAATGCTAGTTAGCTGTAGTGTCTTCTGTAGTAGTTTCTGTATTTTCGCCATCTGAATCACCACTTTCTGATGTAGAGGTATCTGTATCAGGTGTATTATCTGATCCATCTGTAGTTCCTGAACCACCCATAAATCCAGCAATAAGTCCCTGTATAATCTCAAGAGTATTAGTTATAATCTCGTTATACTGTGCCTGATATGATTCATTAAGAGGTGTGTCATATGTATAAGACATAATAGTATCTCTGTCTGTTTCTCCGTCTAACTGCACACGAAGAAGATTACATTTAGTAGTTTCCTGAGTAATCTTTAACTGCATCTGAAGATAGAGTGATATAATTACTTTAGCAGGAAACATACGGCATTCGTTACCATTTGAGTGATATGGAAGATATTCAACTGCTGGATTCTGCATTGCAGTCAAACAGAGAGAAGAGATATTGTTCTGATCATGTTGTTCAAGGCTGAATGTCTCTGTGCCCTTATCTGTTTCTATTTGTACACCCTTTGATATTTCTGCCGTACAGGTATTATTAAGAATGCCTTTCTTATATGTCTTAATTTCCTCGTCAGACATTGTATTAAAATCTATAACAGGATTAACAATATCCTGTAAACTCTGAACTTGTTCAGCAAGATTACTCTTTGTTAGTCTAACCGCCAAGCAATCTACAAATTGGTTCACATCTTCGTTGTATTGTGCGCCACAGTCAGTAATATCAGAGTATGTATCATATATTTCGTATAAGCCAACAGATATATCATTTTGAAATACCTGTATAGCTGTTATTTCCTTAAAATTCTCTTTTACTCCGTGCAAGTAATCTGTTTGTAGATAGAGTACAGGATCATTCGCAAAATCCTGTGCTGAAAACTTCACGAGAGTATAAGTTTCCTTATTGTTTACTAGAACGTAACTTCGCATTTAACGCTCCTTTCTGCATAATAAAAGAGCCTACCGAAGTAGACTCTATGTGTGTTAGTTATTCTATTTTAAATTTCCCATATTTCATTACAAGCGATATAATCATTTGCAAGTCGCATTTTTATTTTATCTGATATGTAATATTTTTCGGGAATAATAATAACATCTGAAATTCCAACAGAACCTTTACCATTAGAATAGTCAAATCTTGTACTCAGTCCTAACGTCTTAATCTCTGATTTTGTTACAATAAATGAGGTTACATATTTATAACTTCCAGTAGTCGCAGATAATACCAATTCTTTCAAATTTTTATAATTATTCAAAGCACTGGTCATTGCATTATTATAGTTCCAACCACCATTTTGTGAGCCTTGAAACCATGCATTAAATGTTCCAGAAGTATTGGAAGTATCAAATCCAGACCAAAATACTGTGCATTCTATAAAATATTTTACATTTGTCTCAACTGAGATTGTTCGTTGTGGCATACATGAATTAACTCCCGTAGAAGGAGTATAAGAAATATTATCTTGTAGAGGAATCCCATTGGAATCACAAAAAATAGACATTGCTTTATATTCATATATATTATCAGAGATAATATTCCCTTGCTTAGTTATATTACTCATTCTTCAATTACCTCGCCAGCTAACATTAAGTTTCCATTATTATCCACCGAAGCAGAGGATTGATATAACTCACGGATATCTTCATCAGACAGGGCAGTAGTGTAGATACGAAAATCAACCATTGAACACTCGTCTGTTTCAGTAGAAGAATGATTATTATATAATGAATTTCCTAAATATACTACAGGCATATAAACACTACCATTTGAACCATAAGTCTTATTACTTATTAAACTACCATTTTTATATGTCTTAATAGTTGTTCCTGTATAAACATAACTCACAAAACTCCATTCATTAGGAGTAAATTCTATAGATTGAAAATCTCCCCAATGATTTTCTGCATCTGATCGTACTATTGCTGAATATTTTTTTTCAGAATCTCTCCAACTTCCAGCTCCATTTACCGTCCAATTATTAAATGTTCCCCATGCAAAATGTTGAGAAGAAGTATTTTCAGGTATTTTTATCCAATAAGATATAGTAAATTCTTTAAAATATACTCTAAAACCATCATTCTTGATATAACCAGTCTGATTGAAGTTGTATGCACCTTTGTATCTAGGTGTATTATTATCCCATAAAATGTTACCTTCAACACTACCATTATTACAATAACCACTTGTATCATAAATCACATTATCATAAAAAGAAGTGCCATCTTCGGGAGCTGGTGTCCAAGGCGTAGCAGTAGAAGATCTTTCCAGTTTAACATTCTTAATCCGTGCTGTAAAACTTGCTTCGACATTTGCGTTTGAATTATAAAAAGATATAATACCCTGTTGTCCAACATTTGAAGATGCTTGCTGAGGAATAGTAACGGTTTGCTTTACATGATACCATTTATTTAATTCGCATCCGTTTTGCCCTACTACGGGTAAATTATGTTGAGTTACCCATCTCCAAGCACCAGTGGCGGTTTCTCCACTTGGGGCATTAACATATCTTTGTCCCATCCAGAGTTCCCCCCTATTAGAACCTGTAGGAAAATTCCAAGCAGTGTACATTATGTCATACGACCATGTATATTTTTCACCAACTGGGTAATCTCTGCATTCATATACAAATCCGTCAAGTATAATACCTTTATATGTTTTTTTTGATTTTAAAGTGAACTCACCATATTCGTCTGTTACAGTTGGAAAATTTTTGAAAAAACCTGCTTTCACGTTTCCTTTGCCGTTTTTGATCAGATTCCTACCACCAATCTTTCCGTCAACTTCTCCGAGAGGATAATGGCAGATTAATCCTTTTGATATTTCCTTGACTTGCTTTGGAGAAAGACAATTATCATAGATACGATAATCTTGGAGATAACGTCCCACATCGTTTTTCATTAAAGGTGTTGATACATCAAAAGTAATATCTCCACTTGAATCCCATTCTTTATGAGCCACTTGAATTCCATTTATATAAATATATTGCATACTTCTGTTATGCGTAATACATATATGAGTCCATTTATTGTCAGGTATTACTCCATTTAACTGCCAAGCTCCATTAGGAGAATTATTCTTACTATCTTTCTGACAGCCCCAACAATGTAAATCGTTCCTAGTTGGATAGAGGAATAAAGACCATTTTCTATTATATAGACTTGCACCAGTATCTGAATTTCCGTACAACATACCTTTATTGCTATTTTTTGTAATATATATCCAAAAGCATATAGTTCCTTCATATCCTAAATAATTCTTAGAGGTGGTCATAGAGCCGCTTAATAATGACTGTGAACCAATTTTTCCTATAGAGGCATATGTGATTCCAGAAGAATTTGTAATCGCATCTCCATCTAGCCCTTGATTATATATACTTCCATTCAACGGCAACCAAATTTGTAATCCCAAAATCTATCACACTCCTTTCTCTATAAAATAGGAGAGTAGTACCGTTCCCTACTCTCCTTAAAAATACATATATCATTAAGCAAAAACGAAGTTTAAGCACTGTAAATTGGCATCATACTCTAATGTGCACTTATCACCAATCATTACTTTATCTGCGCTTATTTGTCCTTCAGAAGCGATTCCTCCCTTTACTTTCAGTGCGCCAGTAGTCTTGTTGGTTGATGCTGTGGCAGATGAAATCGTTGTTTCCTTCGAGAATATTTTTGCTCCTGATATGGTTTGTGTTGTATCTATTGTGACATATTTAGATGTAATTACATTTCCTGCACCATCTTGGGTTGCTTTGGTAGCGGATGAGGCATTGCCAACTACATTGCCTTCCCAACCATTAGATGTTATTTTGCCAAGAAGTGTATTTGTACCATTTATTGATTTATAGAATTGAAATAATCCACCATATTCATAAAAATTCATATAATCTTGATTTGCGTGACCAATTAAGATTCTATGGTTAGTAGTTGTTGGTTCACCTGTTATAGATTTCATTACGCATAAATCACCTGTAATAGTGCCACCAATAAGAGGAAGATATGTTGAACTAATTACATTACCATTCCCGTCTTGAGTGGCTTTGGTAGCTGCACCAACGGTAATACTTTCAATCCTTTGCCATTTCATAGCACCACCATTAGAGAAAGCTTCTATTCCTAATAAATAAGATGGATTGTCATTAAATTGAGGTAAACTATCCTTATTCCATCTAATATTTCCAGTCATTTCTCCACCACTTAGAGGTAAAGCATATGAACTATAATTACCTGCATGAAGTAAAATGTTTCCATTTACTCTCCAAACATTATCATCAACACATGATAACTGAGCCGTTCCTGTTGTAGAACCATTTTTAGTAATATAGAATAATCCATCATGATTATATACACCCCAAGTTTTTGCTGAAGTACCAGTATTGCCAGTATTATCAGAACCGCATAATACCATTGCTGTCCAACCCAAACTAGATACATGCATTCTTATTCCTTCGGAATAGCTTGTTCTATCTCCACCTAATATATTTAAAGTGCCCGTCAGTGTACCACCTGATAATGGAAGATAAGTATCAGAAATCTTTTTACCATTAGAATCATTGGTTGCACTTGTAGCAGAACCTGTTATATCTATTCCCCATGTGCCACTAGCTCCTGTGCCATCCTTTTTAGGAACATAATCTGTATAATTATTACTTGATAAAACGGTTTTCCATTTACCCCATGTACCAGCTTGTTGTCCACGCATCTGTAATTCTGGATTACCACCATTAGACACAAACAATTGACTATCATATCCTGCGGTATTATCCCAATAAAAATGTAAAATATGTCCATCAGATTTTGGTCTATTTGTAGTCATAGAACTTGTTGCTTTAAAAGTGGCTACACCACCACTGCCAGTAACAGTAACATTTGCATCTGTCGGACGACTACTGAATAAATTAGCTAATAAATTAGCCTTTAAAGAATTGCCACCAACACTATCACTAGCAGCATATTTTGTGCTTGAACTCAAAGCATCTGTAATACCATATCCACTTAGCGTAGTAGGATTTGTACCAGCAGTCACATGACCATAAGTATCAACAGTAACAAATTTATATGTACCAGCCTTTACACCACTCGTATTATGGGTAAGTGCAACTGTTTTATCTTTTCCAATTGTTGCAGTCAATGCACCACTAGCAGTTACGCCTGAAAAGTCGATTGTTCCACCACTTGAAACTTTAATTGAGTTCAGTTTACTACGTTCGGCTTCTGTCATAAGACCAAGACCAGTTGAACCTATTGCAGTTTGAAGATTAGCCTTTGTAATAGTAATTGTATTGCTCACACATGAATAATCCGTACCAGCAAGAGTTAACTTAGAAGCATAATTATGCGTGTGACCTGATGCAGATACTCCAATGTCAGCAAGAGAGAATGATATATCTGCCGTTCCATCAAATGATTTCTTAGCCGAACCGATTGTGATGTTTCGTGCTGTTGTCAATTTTGTAGCTGATAATACACTCTTGTCTACATCCGCTATATTATCCACTTTATCAAGTCCAACGTCTGACTTGGATGGTTTAAAAAGCTCAGAGTAAATATATGTCCAAGAAGTCCAAGCCGTATTATTCCATCTTCTTTGATATATTTTACCTGATAATAAATTAGAACCAATTATTACCTGTTCATACCAACCTCCCGCTGATCTAAGAACTTGCAATGAAAATGCATCAACACCAGATGGTTTATTGGTTACGCTATTACTACCACCAGCCCAATATTCACCAGGAGTTTTTATATTATTTAAATCTTCATTGGTCAATTGGTTAGCAGTAGGATTTGCAGTAATAGTAATATTGTTTGATCCATCAAACGCAACCCCATTAATATTTCTAGCCGTTGTCAGCTTGCTTGCCGATAAAACATTCTTTGCTGAGTCAGCCGTATTATCTACATTATTAAGACCAACTTTAGATTTCGACAATGCAGGAATATCAGCTTCAACAAGTGTTCTAAATGTTGCCTTTCCATCTGATCCATTAGGAGCTGCAAGTACAGTATTTTTTGTTCGAGTACCTTGAGCACTATAAACATAAGTTTTCCAATCAGATATATTAGCCATAGTATGTGTGTGTGCAGATGGCGCAAATGTTTTTGGTTTATCGGTGATTCCACTCCAAGGAACATTCGATGCAGTTCCTTTCAAATTACCAATTAAACCATTAGTAAACCTAGCAACACCACTAACAAGAAGTGTTCCTGCTGTAAGATCATCTACATCTACCGAACCACCAAATGACACGTTCTGACTAATCGAGTCAAAATCTTTTCTAAGGTATGTATCTGAAATTGTATTGCCGTTTCCATCCTGAGTAGCTTTTGTTGCGCTTGCTACATTAAGAGTCGATGGATTTACCCATGATGGGGCAGAAGTACCACCACTCTGTAATATATAACCAGCAGTTCCAAGAGCTAACTGCGACAATACACCGCTTGCACTTGCATATATAATACCATTAGCAGTCCAAGATGATTTACCCGTACCACCATAAGCAACGCCCATAGTTCCAACTGTCAAATCAGCCGAGCCGTTCCATGACTTACCATTAACACTCAATGTATGAGTAAGCTGATTAGCCTTACTTGCCGTAGCAGTGAGAGTACCATTAACAGTTAAATTACCTGTGACTGTACCTCCTGTAAGTGGAAGATATGTACTACCTACAGCATCCTTACGAGCATATTTATCTGAAAGCTTTGTACCATTTTCATAAATAGTACCATCTTTGTCTACTTTGAATAGATATTCCCAAGTAGACTGAGAAGAAGACGGATCTTTTACTCTTCGAATATATAAGAATTTATTGTCCCATTCATTCTTAGAGCCGAAGATAGGTTCAACCATACCCATATCATAGTATTTCTGTGTTTCTTTATCGAAGACATAGTTACCGCCATTGATAGTTGTCCATCCCGATTGAATACCAAGACTACCATCTTGTGACATGAGATACCAATGACCAGCCGTAAGAGCAGCGTTGCCCTTAGAAATCAATGCACTATATTCTATATTATTCACAAGCGCATCATCTTTGTTTCTGATATTATCAAATTCAGCAGAGCCAATATACCAGTTATTATTGGCATCTCCAAAGTAACCTGCATCAGCATTCACTGTACCTTGATAAAACGCATTTCCAACTGAATCTAAATAGAATCCAGGTGTGTGAATTTCTCCATTAGACAAGTCAAGAAACGTACCAAATGCACTATATGTTCCATCGTTACCAGCAACATAATTGTTTGACTTTAAGGCATCTGTTTTAAGTTTTCCACCTTCGATAATCGTTGCTGAACCATCAGGAGACTTAATCGTGAATTGCTTTGTGATTGCCGTAACAGCAGAATCTGTAAGAGTAAGAGAAGTAGAAGACGAACCTGATTTTACGAGCCATAAGAATTGATCGAGAGACTGTTGAGCCTTTGTTTCGGCTTCTGTAACAGAAGTTCTCACCTTGTTAACATTGTCTATTGTTTCATATGTCTTTTTGACTGTTGATGTGATAGATTCAGCGGTTGACGTTATATTCGAATTAACTTTTGTAATTTCCTCAGTTAAAGTTTTGTTGGCAGAAGCAACAGCCTCATCTTTTGCAGTTGAGATATCAGAATCCACATCTTCAGGAGCTGGTGTCCAATCAGTTGCCTTATTTCCAAATTCTACTTTTATTTTAATAGTTTTGTCATAACTGGTTGCACCACATATCATACCTATCCTCATATAAAATGCATTGTCTGGTATTGGAACAGTTTGAGAATCATAAGCAATTCCTGTTGGCTTAATGGTTTGTACTTGACTTATGAAATTATTTTCACTATCAAAAAATACAATTCTATTAGTATTACCTGTATTAATAACTTTGTTTGGATTCCAAAGTTGAACAATTACATTTTTATTCTCACCAGTTTCCTTGAGAGTTTTTACAATCTTATGATTATCATTGTTAACAGCCACAATACTTCCCATAGGATTAACCATAGAAGTGTAACCATTAACCAAATCTGATATAACCCACAGGTTTCTTCCACCAACCTGAATATTCGCAACTTCTTCTTTGGTTGAATAGGTTTTTGATACTGTAGATGTAATACTATCAGCACTTGTCTTAATAGCAGACTTCATCTGCTCAGTAGTTGAATATGATGTCAATTTCTTATCTGTATCAGCAATGGCATCAGACTTAGCTTGATTTGCTTTAGAAGTTGCATCAGTTTTAGCTGATTCCAATGTCTTAGAACCAACACTATCTGCATAACTCTTAGAGGTTGCTAAATTCTCTTCAACAGTTTTCTTTGTCGAATATGTCTCTGAAACAGCAAGAGTAATCTCATCAGCCTTTTCTTTAATAGCACTATTCATATCTTTTGTAGTTGAATAGTTTGTCTTGAGATTATTGCTTAAATCTGTGACAGTAGCAGACTCGGCATAGGTGTCTTTTACCGTCTGTAAAATACCATTTTTTGTCTGTTCAATCTCCGAACTTGTATCTGACCATGTTTTGTAATCTGTCGTCAATTTCTTCTCTGTGGCATTTGCTTTTGATATGGCATCAGCAGAATCAGACAGTGCCTTTGTTACATCTGTATCTGTAAGAACCTGCCATGAATACACTCCACTATCAACTCTGAACCTATATGCATGATTATTATCATCATAATATATATCTCCGATGTGAGTGGCTTTCTCTTCATCAGACCATGTACTTGCAGGTTCATTCTTCAATGTAGGCACATCTGTACCACTCCATGTCTGAATATTCCCATCTATTTGTCCCTGAATATTGTTCAAATCTGTTTCATAAGTAGCATTACTAACATAAGTTTCAGCAACAGTCTGCTTAATTCCGTTGGCACTCTTTTCAATCTCAACCTTCATATCGGTTGTTTTAGCATAAGATTTAAGCTGATTTGCCGTATTTGTATTTGCATTACTCTCTGCTTTATCAGCATATCCTTTAGCTGTCTCATTTGCAGATGAGAGAGTATTACTACCTACGCCATCAGCATAAGACTTGGCATCTGCAAGCTTCTGTGAACTATCAGATTTTGTCTCATAAGTCTCTGAAACTGTTTTTGTGATGGAAGTAGTAATTGTTTCTGCTTTTTTGTCAATTTTATCATTTATAATTTCCGTAGTTGAGTAATTAGTTGATAAATCCGTCTTTACATCATCTACTAATCCCTTGGCTGTATCGGCTACAGACTTAGCACTATTTGCAATACCTTTGGCACTGTTAGAAATGTCAATAGCAGAAGAAGCATTTGCATTGGCACTATCGGCTTTTTCACTTGCTGAATTGGCAATCTTTGTGGCAGCGTCAGCTTTTGTAGAAGCATCCTGTGCAGTCTGGTCAGCAGAGTTGGCTGCACTCAATGCATTAGATGCATTTGTATTGGCAGTATTTGCTTTGTCTACTGCACTTGTTGCATTCTCACTTGCTTTATTAGCTGTCTGAGATGCACTATCGGCAGTTGATTTGGCTTCACTTGCAGTCGTGTTTGCACTGTCTGCTGTAGATTTAGCTAAATCAGCCTGTTTTCTTGCAGCAGTAGAAATAGACAGAGCACTATTTAATCCATTAGACACGATAGGAGGAGTTGTTTCTTGTGTCTTGTCGTCATAAACAACAAGTGTTCTTGTCCATATATATTTTCCTTCAGACCATTCTGGTTCTTTATCCGACCAACCTTCATTTGGTTGTAAAACATTACTATCAGAAATGGCATACTGAGGAGTAATAGATTTTATACCTTTACCCTTTACACCATTTTCACCTGGTTTACCATCTTGACCATTAGCACCTGAGATACAAATAGCTTTTGCTGTTTGAGAATTATCTGTTCCGTCCTTGTAGTATGTAATGACTTTCTGCCACACATATTTTCCACTTATCCATGTAACACTATTTGTTGTCCATTCGCCACCAACTAACTCTGTAGCAGAATTAGATTGATAGAAATAGGTTGTTACATGATCCACACCTTTTTCGGCAAGTTCACGGATTTCATTAGTTTCTGTTTTTAAATCTTCTGTAGCTTTATTTGCTTTATCAGCAGATGCTTGTGCTTTATCGGCTGATTCCTGTGCTTTGTCGGCTGCTTGTTGAGCAAGTGCTACTAACTTTTGAGCTGTGTCAAGGTCAATAATAACCTCGGAGATAGTCTTTCCATCAGAGCCAACTTCTGTACCTTTAATCTTCAGATATCCACCATCAATTGTAAGACCATTTTCGTCTATAACAATAGATTTGTCTTCATTATAGATTTGAAGTTCCTTACCTATTATAAGATTACCAACTACAGTCTTAGCGATGATACCGTAATCTTCAACAAGATTACCATTGATATCCCTGTATGTGAATCTACCAATACCTGTCTCAATAGATTGCCAACCGTCCTTTGTGAAATACATTCCATTGTTGACAAGTTTAAATTGTTTCAATGAAAACTCATCAAGTTGGTCATCATAGCTACGACCAAGAATACCATTTTTATTGATAAGAATAGTCTGCTCTGAACTGTTTGCAAACTGAGTATTGTCACCATTGATTCCATTATCTGCCCAATCATTAACTGTATCAGTAGTTTTCTTTGATTTGTCAACTTGATCCTTGACAGAAGAATATGATGTAGCCATAGATCTACTTGCATCAAGTACAGATTGAACGTCTGAATATCCTGTATATACCTTTTCAACAGTTGAAAATTCCACAGACATGTCCTGAATAGAATCAAAATCCGTTTCATACGACATCAATCTGAGAGAATATACCTTATCATCTATTCCAACCTTGATAAAGTTGCCAACTTCAAATTTGTCCTTGATTGGTTTAAATTCATCAAGTGCAAGAAGATTACCCATTGTAGCACTGAGACTATATTGAAGATTACCAGCTTTGTACAACTCTTTCTGCGCAGCTTCAACTAACTCAGTTACTCTTTTTATAAGAGTCGCATCATCAAGTCCAGTAGAAGAATAGTTATCATTGCTATAATCATCCTCACGTCTGTATGAATACCATAACATGTAAAGTTCTTCACCAAGGTAATTTTCTAAGTCAAGTTCAGCTTTAACTGAATTGACAATATCTTGTATCTCACCTGTTGATTTTTCTGTATTGTATATAGCATTAACTGCTTCGATCTGGCTTTCTCTAGTCTTGATCTCGTTTTGAATATCTACAATTCTGCCACTATAGAAATTTACATATTTATTTTTTAATTCACTATTATTGTATTGAACATCAACACTTTCGTCCGTAAATCCATCAACTGCAATATCTCTACAAGCCTCAAACTCCTTCTTGAGATTATTTAACTCAGTGAGAGAGTAATAACCAAGCTGTTCTTTGAATTTATCCTCTGTAAGCTTGATACTTGTAATCTGTTTATCCTTGATATCGTCAGCACGATTAGTCATACGTGTGATTTTCTGCTCAATATATTTCTCTGTGGACTCAATTACATCGGTTGTAATCTTGACTGATTTGGTAAGATACTGATTGTTCTCGTCCATTTGTGAATGACTTGTAAGAGTGATAGTACCAGACCATATTCTCTTACCTGTTGAAGAATCATAATCAGACAGCAAGCTATCTGTTATATTCATATCATAATAAGATGCTGAGAAGAATGTCTTGACTAATGCGTCTACAGAACCCTTGACTGCACTTTGAGTAATAGTTTTTATTCCTGTGACGGCAACACCACCAAGATCTTTCAGTCCGTCCTGAATAGCCGTAATACTATCATCTAACCCCATACCATCTACGTCAATAACTGGCATCATGGAATCGTTCAGGAAATAGTATACATCCATAGCAGAATACCATGCGGAAGTGAGTGCTGGATAGCCAACAAGAGGAGATATGAGAGTAGGATATTCGATCTTATCCTGATCATCTTTTGACATAGATGCGAATTTAATATTGATATAATTTATGACCTTGTTGTATTCAGCCACTCTATCTGCCTTAAGATTATATTCTCTTGTTTTATTGATTTCATCATATAAAGTATTATAACTCCTAAGTTTACTCTGTAGTTCTGTTGGCATATCAGCAAAAGTGTCATTGGAGAAAAAATAAATATACTGTGTGCCATTAGGGTTTACATTAGCAATAACAGCATTTATCGCATCGTCTGCTCCTGTGATATAGAAACAATTCTTTAATGAATCACTATTAGAATCAAGCGTAATCTGAGTTGTAAGGTTGGTACTATTAATGAGAATATTAGTATCTTCGCCATACTTGTTCTCTATATTATGAGATCCACATTCAGGACACTCATCCATGTAATCTCCCCTATAACCACAATTATTACATGTTGAATAGAGATCTAACACAGAGATGGTTCTATTTTCAGAATTAAACATAAAGGCACAGTGAAAATCATCTGCAATTGTATCTTTCAGAGTAGAGAGAATATCTGTTCCATCAAATGTAAATTCATGTACAGTTTTCAACTTCTTCAATGTATCTGCAACATATGAGATTGAATAGTGCGGAGCTTTTTCGAGAACACGATGTAAGAGTGAAGCATGTTTGAGAATTGATTTCTTTCTTACAATAACTGACTCCTCTGTTGGATAAGCTGTTTTATCTTTAAGGTAATCATACTTTGATTTTGCCCATATAGCAAGATTTTCTACTGAGTCATATTCCTCTGGATCACGATAGAGAATTGTTGGAAAATTCTCATCATACAGAGGATTTGTCATATCTGTTTCTGTATTTATTTGAACATTTCTGAGTGTAATTTGAGATAGTTCAGCTTCACATAATGATGTACCAGTTATTGATTTAGATACGTCATTAGGATCTTCCTCACTTGTTGTTATGGATATTTCAAATCTTTCGTGTAACTGAGGAATGTATATAATCTTAAAATCCACCATAGAGTCCCATAGTGGATGTTTCTTTTCATCATTAAACTTATGTATTTTAAATGATACTTCGTTTGCATCATTAAAATTATTCTTGTATGTTAAATCAGAGACATTAGTAACCCCTCCATTACCAATCGTTTCAAAATTCTTGTGCTGTAATAGGAGAGTAGGAGTCTCTATCAAACCTTGGCTATTAAATAATACTTTCGCCATTTACAAAATGCCTCCTTATATATTTTTTAAATTTGTTTTTTGACTTCTAACATTTGTCTTTGTAATTCATATTTATCTTTAAGAAGGTCATTGAGAAGTTTTTTGTATTGACCTTTAACTTCATTTACCACAGAGATAGTCTGTTCCAATTCTTCACGAGTTCTGATTGTTTCTTCTATATTTGCAGCGAGAACACCTACATTATTATCCTTTATATATTGCCTTAATTCAGCGTTCTCAGCTCGTAAATCCTCAACATACTTCTGTTGAAGGAAACGCTTGATTGTCATGTTATCACCTCATTTTTAGTTAATTTTCGTCATTTTAGACCAAAGAAATAGGAGAGACCTGAAACAGTTTCAAAAATCTCTCCATATCTTTGTAGTTATTCCGTTCTATCCAATTACCATCTCTTCACGCTCTGAGAGTTATATCCCTTACTGAGACTGCCAATGGTATCTTCCTTAATCATACTACGAACTCCACCTGTATTGTTTTTAATGACATCTTTTATTCCATTAGCAAGCTGTTTTGGATCTTGAACACCCTCAAGCTTAATATCACCAATAGAGATATTCACATCATTATCCACCTTATTATTTACAGGTACACTCGGCATACTGAACGCTGTACCAGTATACATATTCTTATATGCCATAGGATTTTTGGCAAATTCCATCAGAGTTTTAGCCTGTTCAGCAGTGAATATCATATCACCTTGTCCAACAGACTTCAGTACACCTTTCGATATATCATACTGTAACTCTGTACCATTTTCACCCAAGTTGGCAATCATGTCATAAGGAATACCGTCAGAACCCTTCTTGAATCCCTTAATACCTGACCTGTGAAGTGTCTGATAAAAAGCAGAATTTGTAGCAGATGAGAAGTTACTAAATCCAATCTTCTTGGCTAACTCCGTCCACTTAGATGTAGGAAGAATCTTCTTACCCCAATTGCGGTAGAGTACCTTATTCAGATTACCATACTTGCTAACATCCTGTTGAGCAACAACAATATTCTTCTTCAAGAAGTCATTAACCCACTTTTTCTGTGAAGTTGATAATACTTTACCGACAGGAGCTGTGCTGTTTGTATTGGTTGTGGTATTATTGTATGCAGGAGAAATCTTATTGGTTGGATTATCAATTCGACTAATCAATTTATTGGCATCAATTTTCACATCTGTAGAAGATCCAGAAGATGATCCGCTATTAGAATTGTTCAGAATATTATTCTTAACTTTTTCTTTTGTCGCTTCATCTATCTTGTCCTGCTGTGTAGTTTCAGCGTCACGATCGTATTTAGCCCAAGCCCTCTCCATAAAACTCTGAATATCACTTACAACATTACCAGTGCTCTCAGATATTTTTCCATCAGCAGATACATTGTTGAATGAATCGGTTGCGACATACTGTATCTTTTCCATGAGACTTGTAATTGTCTCATTGTTCCAATGACTATCTATGTTATTTATGAGCTGGCTGAAATTGTCGTCCAGATTCTTGATTACATCCTGAATACTGTCATCCAAATCAGTCTGGAAGTCAGAGAGCATATCCTTCGTTGAAGATATAAGCTTATCATACTGTGTATCTTTGAGATCCTTTTCTGCATCCTTGAGAGACTGGTTAAGCTCCTGGGCTTTTGCTCTAGTCTCCTCTGATGTATCGCCAGAAATAGCAACCAACTGTTTACGAAGATCTGAGAGAGTCTTTGTCTTCTCAGAAATATTATTTGCATAATCATAGGCATCTTTTTCTGAATCCAGAAGGTCATTAAATTTATCAATAAGATCTGAGATGTGATTTTTTAAGGCATCGTAACCCGATTTCATCAAATCAATGGTCGCCCACTTTTCATCTTCAGCACCCTTTACACAATCCTGATAAGACTTGACCAATTTCTCTTTTTGGTCAATTAGCTTTTGATTGTATGGATCATTAGCCAACTTCTTGTTGATACTCTCAATCTCGGCATAATACGTTTCAGCATTTTTCTTATACGCTTCGTAGTTGGATACATGAAGTCCAGCAACCGCATTACCTTCAGAGGTCAAACCGCCAGTATCATCAGAAGTCAAATCTCTACGAGACAACTCATCAATGATAAAGTTGTTCTCATCTATCAGATTCTGAACCTTATTTGCCTGTTCATCAATTCTATCCCAATGTACCTGCATGATCTGATTATTGTATTCAGCAAGTGACTTGGTTGCTTCGTCAATAGAATTGGTCACATCGTCTATCTGTGACCTCATTTCATACCATTGCGTACTGCCATATTTGATGTCGCCATTTTTGACTGCATTGTTTAACTCTTTGACAAGATCTGTACGTTTCTGAATCAGATTACTCCTACTTGATTCTTCGTTCTTGGCTAATCTACTATACCAAGTAGCAGAAGCACCATTGCCACGTTCCTCAAGTATAGACATGTTATTATTTAATTCAGTTGCAGTCTGCTCATACTGATGACGCTTATTGTCATACTCGGTTGAGATATTAGAAAACTTCTGTGAAGCAATTTCTGCTCTCTGAGTAATCTGTGTCTGCTCATCAATTTCTGTCTGTGCTTTTGCCTGATTGTATGACTCCAACGCATTGTTGTAATCAATGCATGAATTGAAGAAACCAGAAGAAATATACCCCTTCTTGTAATACTCAGACAGTTTCGCAAGAGTAGAAGCAGATATTATCTTACCACTCTTGGCTGACTTTCTGGCATCATTGATATACTTATTAACTGTATTTCTATTGCTCTTTGACAGACTGCTATATGACGCTCCCTTTGCAGATTTGGACATATTGTTCTTTGCAGTCGCCCTAGCCTTGTTGTATTCATTCTGCTCATTCTTATCACGAGTAACAATTGTGCCATAGCCTGACTTCTGCTTATCAAGATAGCTGTTTTTATCCTTTGCCGAAACTGCATTGGATGACTTGCTGCTATTTAAGTCCATAGTATCATTTGTAGCATCATCCCAGTTCTTATACTTGTCTGCTATATTGTTGTACTTCTCTGCATTATTTGCTGCAAATGCTGTAGTGTATTCTTCTCTAGCAGTCTGAAGGTTCTCAATACTGAGATTATACATGTACAGCCTATTGTAAAGGGTAGCGTTCTTCTTTGCCACAATAGTAAGTAATGAATCTGGAATAGCAACACGCTTCTTGATATAACCCTTGATAGAATTAAGTGTAGCATTATACTTTGTATTCTTCTTTATCTTACCTTTGTTTAAAGCAGAAGTAGCACTCTTGGCAAATCTATTGACATTACTATTAGCTGACTTAGCAGCCGTGTAATATGCACTGTTCTTAGTATTTAGTACAGAATTATCATATCCAAGAGATGAATTCTTTGCCGTAGCTGTGTTCTGTACACCACTTGTAGCAATGGTCTGCCTTGTTTCGGCAATAGACACTGTTGCATCTCTCTGAGCATCAGATACCTTTTTGAGATCTTCAGCGTATGTCCTGAGAGAGTCATGAAGTGTCTGCATAGCAGTAGTGCAGTCTTTTGCCTTATCTATCCAATCTTTATAGGTTGATATAACTGTCTGAATATCAGAGCTGTATCTTGAAATATTGATTGAACCATCCGCAACACGAGTCTTAATCTCTTTGGCAAGTTTCTTGTTTATTGCACCAAGACTGATTGCTTTGTTAAGATAACTATTTGCCGTATTAAGATACTTATCTCTACCTTTCTGCTCTGTATACATCTTTGTGTATGTATTACCCACAGCAGACATATAATTAGCTGTAGCAGAAGAGTATCGCTTATCATTTAGTTTTGATTCCGCTTTAGATATATTGGAGTCGATCTTCTTCTGAAGTCTATCCAGGCGAACTTCAATCCAATCGAAGAATTGAGATGCCCAATCAGAGAGTTTATCGAATGCAGTCTTTGCAGTGGATGAACTACCTCCACCTCCACCACCTGAAGTTCCACCACCTGAACTACCATGCGAATTAACAGATGCACCGCCAACGGAAGTTTTGACAAGGCTCTTCATGGCATTAAATGCATTATTTAAAGCCTCTGACTGTTGCGCTCCCGCAGTTCCTGTAGCTTTAAATGTACCATCAGGATTCATTACACTATTTTTTATACTCTGGAATGTCTTAATAGCCTGCGTTGCAAGATCAAGTCCTTTACACAAATCCATTAAGTTCTTAATATCACCATCAGTCGTAAGAGTAGGGTTATTTAATTTCTTCACTGTAAGTAAAGCAAGAGCCTGTGAACTTACGCCTGACTGACTTGCTTCGTTTGCAAGCTGAATTATCTCGCCAGCAGTCGCATTTGAGAATAATTCTGTAGCATTGGTAGTATCAATCTTTGTGCCATGTAAACTAAGACCAGCCTTAACAGCTTCCTCTGTAGCTATCTTTTCTTCGCCCAAATTCTTTGCAAGAGCAGCTTCAACAACGGCGGCAGAATTGGTCACTCCCATGTTATCAAGTTGTGACTCATAATATGCTCTATTTGTCTCATTGAGATTGGACAGTACGGATTCACTATTGACATATTCTGTGGCTAATTCATTTGCTATTTTCTGACAATCTTCCATTGAAGATGACGCATCACCAAGGATAGTAGAGAATTTCTCCCATGTGTTTAGTCCTTTGATTGTTGCATCAAAACCTGATAAATCATCTACGCTTACCAAACCATCAGAAGCCTTTGTACCAAGTGCATCAGTTATTGACTTGATATTTTTGGACATTGCACCAAGCTGAGAGTTTTTGTCGGATAGGCTATTGATGTATTTAACTGCTTCTTCGGCAGACATACCTAGTCCATCAAAGTAATTTTTAGCCCCATCAGTTTCGGAAAATGTTTTGACCGTAAGTTCGCCCTTATCAGCAAGTGTTTGAAGTGTTTCGGCAGCTTTTTGAGTGTCACTATCAGTTGAATTTAACATTTGATTCCATGCAGAAGAAATTGTAGTAGGAAGAGATGATACTGTTTCACCAGCCTCTTGAGCATGAGATGTCCACTCTTGAATCGCTTCATCCGCATCTGTAATATCAGCAGTTACAGTGTTAAACTCAGTGAGCTTGTCAGCGTTTTGACTGATACCATTAGAATCAAGGAAAGTTTTGATTTTTTGAGAACCGTCTTGTCCGAATTTACCTTCTAAATCAGAAATGTTTTGTTCGGCTATTTGAATAGCTCCATCCTTTCCAGAAAAATGCATTAGACGACCAACTGTTTCAGCCCAGTTTCCATTATTATCATAATCTTGACTTGCATCAACACCAGCGTAAATACCATGAACGAAAGTATCACCAATTTTCATGCCTTGAGCATCAATCTTTTTTAACTCATCATCAGTAACTTGTCCATCATTAGCATATGCCTGTTCAACAATCTTTTCAATATATTCATATACAGTATCACTAGACAGAAATGTTCCATCAGGTAGAATAGGGGTGAAAGCTATTTCCCAACCATTTCCATTTAACTCTTCTCCAAATCTTTGAGATCCACCAAATACAGTATCAATAGAACCTGTTTCTGGATCATAATTCCAACTTGCTAATGCATCTGCATAAGTCTGTTTGAGTTCATCAGACCAATGAATAATGGTACGTTTATCCATATCAACATTACCAAATTTAGATTGAATTGTATCATTCTTAATTTGGTCTGCATAACCGTTAAGTCCCCAATCGAAAATTTTCTGGTATTCATCTTGCAGATTCTGTTTAGCATCCTTAAGAGCTTGAATATCTTTGGAATCAACATTAGATTTGAAACGACTCATAATACTGTTATAAGTGTCTTGAGCGGCTTGCATACTTTCGATTTTAGGATTTAACCATGAAGAGAAATCTACTTCTGTATGCTCATTGTCATAACCTTGAATAATAGCAATATTATCATTAAAATCTGAAACAGAAAGATCCTGATTCAAAACCTTATTTATTGCATCGGTTACTTTTGTATCATCTATACCAGCAATAGAATTTATTATTTCTTTCTGTATTAAATTCTTATATGCTTCGCCCCAATCTTTTCCGTATTTTGCAGTGACGGTATCATAATCAAGATTTGAAATAATGCTATCTACAATGCTTTTTTTCTGTGGATCATTTTTTGAAAAATCTTGATATGTTGAATCATTATATAATGACTGGGAAACATACTGTCCAAATTGCTTATTTTCATTATCAATTTTCTTCTCTAAATCAGTTAACGATTTTGAATATTGATTATAGAAATCTTTATATATGTTCTCAAATATTGCCTTTTCGTTATCATCCAATGATACATAGGTATCAAAGCCATTTCCCCACTCATTCATCCATTGATCATAATCTAATCCATATTTAGTCATTACTTCTTCAATGCCTCTAAAATAAGGGAGGTACTGAAAAGCATTGCCATTTTGATCAATGCTATAATTAGAAGGGTCGGATACATAAGACATTGCTTCTTGAGCTTTTTGCATTGCCTGAAGATCATTATTATACTCATCGGCATAGTCACTTACATTTTGACGATAATCTGAATAAATATCAGGCATTTTATCTGCTATCTGTTGAGAAGCAACAGCCTTTTGTGCTTCGACTAAACTATTTAATGATGAAGTAATTGTAGTTACATCACCATTAAGATTAATAATAGCATTACCATTATCATCATACCCTTGTGTCAATGTAGGAAATAGATCTGAAAGTTGATTACTTATATCTAAAAAATCTTTGTAATCATCAGTTGTTAATGTGCCTTGATTCTGAGTAGCTTTACCAAAATCTCCAACTCCTTGAGCCAATTCTGCATAATGCTGTTTAACTTCATCTACTGTTGAAATAGTAGAAGACAAGTTTTGTTGAATAGAATCAAATTCGCTACGTGCAGTTTCTCCAAGTTGTTGTATTTCTTGTTTTGCCTCTTCAGCAGCTTTTCCTGAAATTTGCTTATAAAGTTTAGAGACACCAACACCTATAAGAGATACAACAGAACTAATAAGCATACCACCGAGAGCATTGATTGTTCCAGCTAGAAGATTACCGCCAAGATTTTTAAAAAATGCTTTGGCAGATGTAGCAAGCGACTTCAATCTTGCCGATAGACTAGTTACATTTTCTTGATATGCTTGAAGATATGTTTGTCCTTCCTTAAGAGTAATATTTCCATTTTTTAAATCTGTACAAAAATTAATAAATTTTTGATCGGATGTACCTAAAGCCATAGCAAGTCCTTCAACATTGGTAGTTGTTTTTAACATTCCTGGCTCTAATTGAGCTAATGCTTTTTCGACATCATCACTTATCTTTATTTGTCCACCAAAACTAAAACCATCTTTTTCATCATATTGTGCAAGCATTGATATATAAGACGATTTACTTTGCATAAATCTATGGTATAATTAAGTTGGAGGTGGTTAATAATGTATTTAGTAAAGGTATGCCCTTATTGTCATAAAAATAACAAAAAAACATGGATATATACTTCAGGTTTCGATATTGATGCAAGTAAAATCAATAGAACTAAATGTGTAACTTGTGGAAGAGGATTAGTCGATACAGTCCTTACAGTAGAAGAGTATTCTATATTGGAAAATATTACTTGTGAAGTGTCATTATTTGATTCAATGATTAAGCTCAAACAAGACAACCCAATTGAATTTCAATTAAAAATGGCGCAGTTTAAAAATCAAGTTCAACAGCAGAAGAGTGTTACCTCATCAAGTAACAAGCCTAAATGTCCTACCTGCGGATCAACAAACATCAAAAAGATATCAGGAACTAAACGTTGGCTGTCCACTGGGTTATTTGGATTGGCTAGTAGTAATATTGGAAAGAGTATGTGTTGCCAGAATTGCGGATATAAATGGTAATATAAGATAAAATAGAATAGTGAATTTCTGCTACTCTCTTTTTTTTGTTAGATTAAATTAATAGAATAAAGAGCAGGAGATTAGTCCTGCTCTATTTTTGTTTTTTTTCTTTGTCGTAATTATGTTTGTTAATCAATCTCCACGTTCAATTTCTAATAAGCCTTTCATGATATATTCCTCCTTTTTTGTTTCCGATGTTGTTTTTTGAACTTAAAAGTCCATTCTATATTAACGACACTGCCAATTTTAGGATTGGTTGTATTGAAAATATACTTATCGTATATTATATTATTATGATGGCTACAATGCAAGTTCTTTTTTTCTGTATTACAAGCTATATTACCATTTGGATTATTGTTTAATATAAGCCCATTTTCAAAAGATACAGTATATTTCAAATTCTTAATTGCATGTTTAACACCAAATCTTGATTGGAATTTTCCATTTGTACCTTTTATGTTTGCAATTGATTCCATAAAATATCCATTCTCTATTGGAAACATGCCAGGAATACTCATTATATACACTATATCATAAGGTTTTCCGATTTCGATACTACTTGGATTCATTTCCATAATCCATTTTAAAATTTTAGGATTAGACTTTGACACATTGTCTATCTCCTTTGAATTTTCTGACCAATAATTTTCTGTAACTGATTTGATCAAGTCTTTATTATTTAAACATTTGTACCAAAATCCAAAATTGCTGAATCTATTATTGAGTTTTTCACGTTTCATTATATTCATTTTAGGAAACTCAGTAGTTACTTTTGCATCTGTTATATCAATTTCTCTCTTAAATTCGCTTATAGCATTTATGTCATTAATAACTACAGTAAATGAATTAATTAATATTCCATTACCATTTTTATATACAGTTAAATGTTTGTGATATGATTCAAAATAATATTCAAATTCTTCATAATTTATAGTATTCTCATTGATAAGATTTGTTATAGTTACATTAGTATTTTCTTTTCTTTTAAAAAATACAATAGATAATACGACAAAAGTTTCAATAATTATAAAACCAATTATCAATATCAATGTCCACAGATGTATATTATATGTTTTTCTTACAATGCTTTTACAAATATCTGATACGACTGGAATTAAAAGAGAAAACGGTACAATAATAGTAATAATTGTCCAAATTATATTACTAACTATCCATTTAAGTAATTTCATTGATATTTCTTTAGCATTTCGTTTTATATTCATATGCTCATTATCCCCAATCATTAGTAATATATTACCATTATATACCAATAATTGACAGAATACTATCAGAACATATGTTTAGGAATACAAAAATAGAAGAGTAGCCAACCGACTACTCTCCATAAAACAAGATTATATATTGATATTTAATTCAACTCATTAACAATGGCTCTCCAATATTGGAATCTACCATCCACATTTTCGGAACTTGTTGTTCCTTGCTGAACAAATAACTTATATTCCTCATTCTCATCATAGGTGTTTAAAAATTCTGTTATCTTATCCACCAATGCGCCAAATGACTTCTTGTTCTTAACAATCTTGTAGCAAGCATATAAAATCTGCGGAAGAGAAGTTACAGGAATATCCAAATCGTCATATGCTGCATCCAATTTATTCATTGCTTCTTCAAGAGTATCTTTTACATCAAGGTACTGATCAGCATATTCTATAACAAAGTTATCTATATCTTTGGCACGGAATGATGTAAACTGATGCTCCTGATTTGTTGCGATAAGCATAATAGTCTGGATTATTACATCCCTGTCAGTACCATTTTTTCTCTGATTAGGACTCATAAGTTTGTCCATTAGAGGATTAACTGAGAGAGAGTAGACCATATCGCTGAATTCATCAGAACATTTGCATACTCTTAATAATTTTGCTCCAAGTTTCTTTCCACTATTCTGACGCTCAAACATCATTTTCACGTCATCGTCTGTATAATCAGATAATATACAAAAATCTAATGTGTCAACTAGAAGGGCTTCCTTTACAATGTCATCAAGTTTGCTAAATTTTTTCTTAGCTATTTCAAACTCCTTTGCAATCTCTTCACCATTTTCCTTGTATCTAATAACTACATTAGGAGTATATTTATTAAGGGCAAATTCATCATTGATATACTGAATACAAGTAGAAACTCTCTGAGATCCATCAAGAGTAGCCATTACATTATTCTCTTCTACAAGATAAATAGGATTAACAGGAATTCCCATTAATAGACTGTGAATCAGAAGACTCTTCATTTGAGTAGACCACTGATTAATTGGTCGCTGTAACTTATGACTGAAACTGATATTGCCCTTCTTATATTGACTGTTTATCCATGATAATGTTTTAGGTTTTGTAGTGTTCTGCATTTAATTACCTCCAAAATTAAAATTTTTGATTTGTTGCTTTTTCAAAAATATCACATTTTGAAGTAATTGTAAATAAACAGGAGATTCTTTTTTACAAAAATGCGAAAAACGCATATGGTATAGAATGTATATATGAATATAAATTATTTTTCTACTCTGTTTTACAAAGTCAGCAGTAGAAGAGTAATAAACTCGCTATTATTTCGCACTGTATAGCTACAGTTGAACTTTTTCACTATCACACTCAATGATAGGTGTTTGACTATACTTTCGTGGGTTGCAATAACCTACGCCCTCTTGGTAGTCGATGGGAGCGGCACTTACTTATAAAGCAGTACGCCTCTCTGCTGATTAGATCATCATGTTATATTACGAGTCGCACGAGTCATTCCAGTCCTTGTCTAAGTCTTACGAATCTTAGAAACTGCGTAGTTCACACACAGCCATATCAGAGGTCTACAGTGTAGCATCTGTAGTTGATTTTACTTATATATCTTCCTTGTCGAATAACAAGTTCTTTGTGTTTTACCCAAGGATTCTCACCTCGGCACGAGATATATTCTGAGCCTTGCACATATTGCTTACTACATTTGTATGTGTATATAACCTTGCAAATTATATACTTGCATAACTCAGCTTTTTTGCGCCTATTACAGCACCGATTGTTGTAAAGATAGCAGGAATTTCTCTGCCATCACTAATTATAAAATCTAATAAATCAAGCAGTTTTCCACCTGCGTCAATTGCACCCTTCAAGAAGTTTGAAGATAATAGGTCATTTGATAATTCTTCAAGCTTTGCTTTTGTTAAGTCGATTGAAGCCTGAATTGATTTGCTATATTCTTCATTTTCCTCACGAGCCGAACCTTCAGCATTGGTTGCTTCTTCGTAGCTCTTCTTAAGAATATCAATATTACTAAGGGCGGCGGCTAGGGCATTACTTTGCTGCTTACCTGCCAAAGCCTCTAAAAGCGAAGCACGATCAATGTCACTAAGATCCTTCCATTTTTCTCCGATACCAAGGACAATATCATATATATCCTTGTAAGTATCTTTGTCCTTCATAATATCAAAACCTGTAATTCCTTTTACAAGTGCTTGGAGTTTTGATGTAGAAGTTACAAGACCATCTGTGTCTTCGCCCATCTCTTTAAGCTCTGTCTCACTTCCTCGCAAACGAGCCGAAACGGTACGCCACATGTTACCTACTTTTTCTGGGTTCTGAAGTACAGAGTTCGTTGCCGTTACGAGCGAAACTGACTTTTCAAGCGAAGTGGAAGCAGCGTTAAATGAAGCGGCAGAACGCTGAAGGGCTTCGCCTATGCCTCCGCTTGATATGGCTTCGTTATTACTGACCTCATTAAATACATCGACTATGTGTTCTGCTTGATCCGCTTCAAGTTGAAAACCTTTTAAGGTTGAGATAAGCGACTCGTTAGCTGTATCAATATCAATCCCATCGCCAACATTTTTATAAAGCTGTGAGATTTCTGCTAATTGTTTGGCATCTGGAATACTATATCCATTTTTTGACCAATCTGCGGTGGCTGCAATAGTATCAGAAATTGTACCTCTGACTTCCTTTGCAATATCTGCATAACTGTCAAAGTCAGTGTAAATCTGTTTTGATGACTGCTCAGATACTTTCGCAAGTTCTGTAATTTGGGTATTAATATCCGTTACAGTTGATGCAAATTGTCTGCCCAAATTAATCAAATCATAGAAACTAAACATCCCAGCGACCTGGGCAACCATCTGATGTAATCTGCTTGTCTGAAAAATATCCTTAAGACTTCTGCCAGCACGACCAGCAAGTTCTTCAGCGTTAACAATTTTCATTATTTCGCCATGTATTTTTTCCAAACTGACACTAGGATTCCCAGAAATAAGTTCCTGCTTGTATGCTTTAATTTTAGCTTTTGCTTCTGAAGACATTGCTGAATTTTCACGAAGTATTTTATTGATTTTATCAATTTCTTTTTGTCCTGCTAATTGACTATATCCCTTTTCAGAAGCCGACATATTAGTAACAGTATTGATAGTATCTTTGATTTTCTTTTCATACTTGTCTAAGTTTTGAATATCCTCATCAGTAGCGATACCATTTTGATTAGTCTTTATATTGTCGAGAAGAGTTGCGTACTGTTTGACAGCATCACGTACAGCCTTTACATTTTTTACATATGTATCACTTGTCCAACCACCATCATTAAATCTGTCAATAGTGGCTTGATATTTATCAACCTTACCATTGTAAGAATCTAACCGTTTATTATACTTATTGAGGTTTGCATTGGCATTCTGTTCTTTAGCCTGTGTGTTTTCCTTAACTTTCTGAGTGTTCTGTTCTAATATATTATTCTCTTCTTTGATGGAATTAGTAACAGATTCTGTAGAAGCAGATGAAATATTCGTTTTCTGTCCATTGACTTTTGCTTGTGCTTTAGCAACATCTTCAAGAGCAGAAGCAGCTTTCTTATTCTCATTAGTTATATTCTCTATCTGTTTGACAGCACCACTCGTATTGCCACCCATGTTGCTCATGTTTTTATTGACATTGAGAATATTCTGACTCAGTTCAGAGAGTGATTTGTCAATGTTCTGAATAGAAGAGAGCAGTGTTTTAGCACCAGAATCATCTACTTTACCAAAGGCTTTACTTAAACTCTGTACTTCTGATACAATACTTAACAGTTCTTTTGATAAATTCTCGAACTGCTTAAAATCGCCTGTTCCTTTACCAAGAGAGTCAAGCATTTTTTCAAGATTAGAAATTACACTAGATAATTTCTTTTCATCGACATTTAATTTGATTTTATATTCTTTGCCTTCAACAGTGTCTAATCTGTCTTGGACTTGTTTCATATCTGAAAGTAGTTTTGCTACATTAGATTTGATTTCTACATCATACTGATATGTACCTGGCATTTTCTACCTCACTTTCTCAAAATTTGTTCTATTCTGTTATTTATAATTTTGTCTAAGCGACCATCAAATCCACTTTCAATGTCTCGTTCAACATACATATATGGAGGCAATGATTGATGCATCATCCATTTTCCATGACCATGTTCTCCATCCATAAACATATAGTCGAAAGCTGTACTTGGCTGTAAACTTTGACCAAACCAACCGACATATGAATCCATTGCACTTGAATCAACTGAAAAGCGAAGAATATTTCCTTTACCTCGTGTTCTTGTAGAATCAAGAATTTTCATAAAGTTATATGTTCTTTCATAAGACTGTGGAGTATAGTCGTTGTACCAATCTATCAATGAATATCTGACAGATTCTTTTAGAAGTTCATTTGCTTGTGGTGCAACTTCTTCTGCAATATGATTTTCAATTCTGTCCAACTTCTTTTTAAAATCTGCATATATATTTTTTGCCATTTCATCACCTCCAAAATTTCACTATTTTTTCACTAAAATAGGAGAGCAGTATTACCACTCTCCATAAGAAAAGCCCTATACGCTGTGACACGTATAGAGCCTAAATATTTCACAAGAAATTTGAATTTCAATTATTTATCCCAATCTCTATGTCCATAATATTCTTCTAAAGATTTACTTGTCATGGTAGCCATTTCACATTTTGCACCTAATAATTCCTCAAGTACAAATGGGAGTTCATCAATTAAAACATGTGCTGGTTTCTTGTCAATTTTATCGCACCAAAAATCATCATCTAAAAATTCTGCAACTGTATAAACAATTATTTTCTTATTTGTGATTTTTTCTGCACGTCTTTCAATATCTCTCTTCATAGTTCTACACAACGTAATAATTGGATAACCTGTTTTAACAGCTTCGATAATAATATTTGTTGTCTTACCACAACCTCTTGGTAAATTCATAATTTCCATACTTATACCTCTTTAAAATTTGTGGTAGTGCTAATTTTATAATCATCAAGAATCTTTCTCAACTCATCATTGGATAAACTATCAAGTTTCTTATTCACAACATCAACAAGTGGTGTGAGAGTAGCATTTGCTAAATCAGAAATCCTTCCAATCTGTTTACTAATAAATGCCTGAGTAGTTGTCTCATTGAACTGAGTGTCTGACTGTTTCATTGTTAAAATTGTCTTGAACTCACTTAATTCACTTATAGGAATAAGCGGATCAGCTTTATCAGAACCAACCATTAAAATATCAAGTAAGCCAGATGATTTAAGTGCATCATATCCATTGATGAATCCTTTATCATCCTTGTCAATCTCAAGGTCGGTATATAATTCAACCACAACACGACAAAACTGTACATACTGAGCAACAGAATTGATTCTAATTTTATCTGTTTTACGATACTTTGTTACTCCGTTATCATCATAAGATTCCTGCTCAAATGTTGTCTTATCTACAATCAACTGTGCATAAGCATCTTTCTTGATGATTGACACATATGGTGTAATTTTGATTTTACTTAATAACTGTTCTTTTAATGTGCTATTTGCTGTATTATTATACTTTTCTACAAACTCTAAAAGTTTCATATTCCTTTTTCTCCTTTATAAATGTGATTCATTGACAAACTTCTGAATGTCGTATGTATATCTAGTACGTTTCTTTTTACTATATATTGGAATAGCATTATTATTTTTTAAATCATTAATATTAAATGATTTCTTATTTATATTCTCCATCATCTTTACAAAATTACAGATTTCTATAAAGAATGTGTCATTATTTCCGTTTCTAAAATTACAAATAAATCCTGCTACAAGATTATGTTCGCTTGCTTCTTGTAGAGATTTGATCTGATTATCTCTAATCATTGACAATGGAATACTCGTTCCTTGTGTCGATTTTAATTCAAGCAAATATAATGTTCTTGATTCATCGTCAAATAAAAGATAATCACAAATATTACTACTAGCAAATCTAGTATTGTCTCCGTTTCCAAATGATGCTGCGTTGTCTCTAAACCGATATATCCAACATGTATCTGGAACAGAATCTTTGATTGCTTGCTCAAATCGCTTACCTTGATTCTGTGCTATTTCCTTTCACTCCTTACATAACAAAAAGAGAGATCTCCGAAGAAATCTCTCTTTCTAAAACATATTTATTTAATTTTACATTGCTATTATCATAGGGTATAATTCCCATTTACCATTAGGATATTTACTAACATTTTCACTAACAACTTCATGTACTTCGTCCAAACTACCAACATTCTTGTCGATATGAATAACCTTTCCTCCTAAAATTGAAATTTCTTCACATATAACATTGTAATATTGCCTATCCATGTGATCCCCTCCTTATTTTGATATGCAAAATAATTCATACATATCAACCTTGAGTGTACGAGATAGGATAATAGCATTACTGAGAAGTATATCATTAGTGTTGTCGTTTTCAATTTTGCATATAGCAGCAACAGATAAACCTGTCAGTTTTGATAACTGCTGTAATGTTAATCCTCTTTGATTGCGATAATACCACACTTTGTTTTTCATAATGTTAATATGTACAAATGTATTTTGTTTATGTACTATATTATAATATGACTAATTTTTACTGTGGTAGAAATATTATTTGAATTTGCCATTTCTCAGAAATTCTTGATATTTTTCAGAAATAAATTTCATACTTTCTTCGGCTTGACCATTTTCCATATTGTGAGCACTTAATAATTCTTCGTATTTTTTATATGTCTTAAATACATTGTTGAATGCTTCTTTATTCTGTTTCTGCTCATTTGAAAGCGAAGAACAAAAGTCCAAAATATATCTGCGTTTTCTTTCTAAATTATTATCCAATAATTCAGATTCAATATTTTCGATACCTTTAGACATTTTAGATATTTCTTTATACTGCCACTTATCATGTTTTTCCAAAGTTATAAGTCTATTCTCAACATTTTCTTTGTCCTGATCAAAACCAGTTTTGATTCGTCCTTTCTTCTTAAAATAAGAAATGAGATCAATTATTTCTTTGATTGCAAATAATAGTAAGAACACTGCTAGGATAACACTTATATAATTTTGATTAAATACTGCTTCTATATATTTCATTCAAGCCACCTTTCTAAGAACATAAGTCCTTGAAAGTTTTCTTAACCGCTTTCGATGTTCCACAAGCTTTCTTTAATCCCTGACCAAACACACCAGGATACTCAACACCCTTTGGATTTTTCCCTTTGAGCAAGCACAGTATTTCAAGTGCTGTAACCATCCATTGACATTCTGACATTTGAACATAATGCGAACCAAATGCAGCATCAGTAGCAAACCCCCAAATTCCATCTACTGCAAGACCAGCACCATAATCCTTATTAAGTCCTGTTTGGACTACCTTAACAGCAGCTTTTTTTGTCTCAGTTCCACGGATACCATCAACAGTAATGTTACATCCAGCAAACTTATTCGCCTCAGTCTGTCCCTTTTTGATAATGGAGGCGGTGGAAGATGTAGCTGGTTTTGAAGATGTAGGTTTAGTAGGAGATGGCTTGATGATTGGTTTAATAATACTTGAAATACTTGATACAACACCAACCTTAGAAGAATATTTCTTCCATTGAGCTTTATCAAAATATGCTTTATTGAGATCAAGATGTCCATTATAACCATTTAGTTTACCAACAGAACTATACTGTCTAATCGCACATGAGTAAGCTCCTTCATTCCAAGGAGCAGTCTGATAACCTGTTTCATTATAATCTGGATACTGGGCAATCCAAAGTGGAGCACCTACATTCTTAACATAATTCATAGCCGATTTCTGTATATAGATAAACGGCTTAATCTTAGTCTTCTTATATACATAATTGCACCATTCTTTACACCAAGCATAATCATTTTTACCAAATTGAGAGTTACCGCCCGATTCCCAATCAAGAATGAATATAGCCTTACCTACATATTTCTTCGCAACTGATAGAAAACGATCTGCTTCAGCCTTAACAACACCACCATTGGCATAATGATAAAGTCCAAGGCACTTATTGAGTTTGAGAGTCTTGTCACACTGTTTTACACAACAATTACTTGTGTATCCTGTACCCTCAGTTGCCTTTACAATAACAAAATCGCAAGGGACTTTACTAAGATCAATATTTTCTTGCCACGCTGATATATCTATGCCATTCATACTAGCCATAGTTACACCTCCTCGTGTTTTGTGTCATAAAGTGCTGTATCTATAAGAGAATCAAGATAATCACCAAAATCCTCATTCGCTTCACTCAATACCTTATATACAATTGTTGGAAGTGCTTGGAGTATCTTAGTCTTAGCAAGCTCTCTAACTTCATTCATTTTATCCTCTGTCCATTCATCTGTACCTTTGATATCCTTGACAACAGACTCATAGACAGCCTTGACAGCCTTTTTAACCTCTTCATAGAGAATTTGACCATACTTATCTAACTTTCTTGCTTCAAGCCATCTATTCACCGATGTAAGAATTTTTGTACCGATTGGAAGTATAATAGCTGTCCATATAACACCAAGAATGGTTGTCCAGTCAAGACTACCTAATATATCCTTCATAATTCATTCTCCTTTCTAAATAAAAAAGAACGGCAAAACCGTTCTCATCATAATTACTTATTTAATTGTCTTAATATCTCCACACATCGTTTTAGATTGGAACATAAATAATCCAATTCATCTCTTGTTTCGTATCCACTAAATGTCATACGAATACCACTATGTATTAGTTTCTCATCTAATCCAATTGCTGTAAGAGTAGAAGATGGTGTCAAATCCCCTGATGCACATGCAGAACCAGTTGACACCTGTATATCTGCCATATCCAGTAATATCATCAGTGATTCACCTTCAATACCATCAAAACAAACATATAAGTTATGTGGTAAGCGACTATCAACGTCTGCACCTATAATATGAGAATCTACTATATTATTAATGATATAATCATGAACATAATCTCTATTCTCAGACGTGATAGAAAAGTAATTATAATCCTCGACTGCTTTACTAAGTGCTGCAATGCCTATTACATTTTCAGTGCCACCAAATAAGCCTTGTTCCTGTGAACCATATATGAGTGGTTCGAGTTCTATTGACGGTTTCTTATATAAAACACCTGTTCCCTTTAACGCTCCGAGTTTGTGTGCCGAAAATCCCAGACTATCAGCGTTCAACATTTTTACATCAACAGGGATTTGACTAATTGAGCCTGTACAATCTACATAAACTATCGCATTATAAAAGTGGCATATCTCAATAATTTGTTTTACGTCTTGAATAGTTCCTATTTCAGAATTAGCATATTCTATAACCACAAGTTTCTTCATGGTATCCATAGATAAACATTCCTTGAGATCTTGGATATCTATTTTTCCTGTGTAATCAACTTTGAGTGGACACTTATATTTTAATGATTCCACACATTTCAATACTGATTTATGTGAAGTAGGAGAGTATAATACTCTACATTCATTTCTCTGGGTATAACCTTTAATAAAAAGTGTATTATTGGCTGAACCGCCTGATGTAAAGATAATATCTTTAGGATCTGCATTAATGAATTTTGCTACATTACTTCTTGCAGTAGTAATAATCTTCTTAGCTTCAACACCTGATTGATACATTGAAGATGGATTCTGATATATGTCCAATAGTGATACTATATAATCCTCAACTTGTGGGGTTAATGGGGTAGTAGCTGCATTATCAAGATACATAATTCATACCACCTCCTGAAGAAGTATAAATTTATCTCCAAAAGCTAATTCAGGAGTAGAATCTTTTATTTTATTAAAATCTATACGTGATATAAATTTAAAATGTAAATTTTTATACTTATTCCTTTTACCATGACAAACCGCTGATATAGCTCTAAAATCTAAGTGTTTATCATATAAGTCATCAGATAATTTTTGTAATATTTTTGCATTTCTGAAAACTCTTGAATCTTCAATACATATAATTGGTTTCGATCCCTTTTCTGAATTATTGGCATGATTTAATTTTAATATTTTTTCTTTTTTTAGTACGGGATTATAATCACACATGCCTAAAAGAGAAGCTTCCTTGAGATAATAAACAATAGTTGGATTTGAAACATGAAAAAGATTGGACAACACAGATATGTCTTCTGAATAATTATTATATCTTTCAGATATTAATTTAATAATTGGTGTAATAGTTTTTTGATGAATATATTCCCAATCAATATCTCTATCATTTAAATATAACAACTTATTCAATTCGCTATTCAAAATAGATTGCTTAATATATTCAAATTCAGACTTTCGTGCATCAATGAGAATATATTTTTTTACATTTTTATGACCTAGCTCCATTTTTTTTATATCAATACTATGTATATTTTCATAAGAATACCATGTAGTATTACGATAATGTTGATCTCCTTGAACTTCAATAATACAATCATAGTCTTTCAAATAAAAATCATATCTATATCTACCACACCATTTTGCATTTTTAGAAGAATACTGAGTAATATATTTTATATCCAGATTGTCTAAAAAATTCATTATAAAACGTTCTCCGTAACTATACCCACTAGAACAATGTGGACATCTTAATCCATACTTCTTAATATATTGGGGTGACTTCTCAACGATAAACCCACATATAGGACACCTAAATTCTGTGACATCAGGAGAATTGTCATGATGAGTATAGGCAAATTCCTTATTTTTTATCATTTCAAACATTTCTTTATTTGTAGTAGAAATATCATTTATTCCTTTTGCAATCTTTTGGTTTATACAATAAGGACATTTGGTATCAACTTTTGATGTTGCCTTTATCATTTCGTGACCTTTTTCGCAATTACAAATATACATCCCCTTACCATTTTTATTAACCGTTCTACCAACAACTGTATTATAAGAACCGTCTTTACATCGAATTTTATCTCCAATACAATATTTTCTTTTCATTTAATCACTCTAACCTTTCACTCTAATATTATCTGTTGTTTATTTCAAATTCCTTGCTTGAATACATTTCTGATAAAGCGTCCCAAAGTCGCTTTTCTTTTTTATATTTCCATACTGAAACTTTTTCCTCGTTCATATATACCCATGTATATCTAATTCCTTTATCTCGGAGAAATTTCATTTCCTCTACAAAAGAAGTAGAGTATTCCTTATCAAATTTCATTTCCTTTTACTCCTTTTTTAGCGTAAAAAATAGGGAATACAAATTCATACTATATGAAAATGTATTCCCTAAAATTTCACACTCTCATATATCAATCATTTATTACAGAAATAGGTTTCTTTTTATTTCCGTACTTTACTTTTATTTCATTTTCTTTTATTTCTCTGTTTTTAATATCTTCCTCATTAATATCATTAATGAGCTTTTGAATATTATTTTTGAAAACACCAGAAATATCACATTTTGATAGTCTTACTTTTGCCGATTCTTTAGTAATTGCATTTTGTGCATAATCACTAACTGTCTCAAACACAGTTTTACAGTTTTCTGTATCAAAAATATTTTTCCATACAGGGAGATTCAAACTGCTTGGACAAGAACCGCAATACTCATAAGGTTTACCACAAGTAAGACAAATTCTATTATTTGCCATTTTAGTTCTCACTCCTTTTATATAAAGAAAGAGAGTGGTTTGTTGCCACTCTCTAAAAATTACTCTGCGTCAACTTCATCAGCATCGTAAATGTTATAAAGAATTCTATCCGTTCCGCAGTAATCAATTTCGAGATCACCCTTGAAATCCATTGTTGCAGAATCCGCATTAATTGGAACTGTTGTTTCAGGAGATACCTGGAATGATGGAAACTCAATATAATCTGCCTTTAATTCATTCTTCTTACATGGATTATAATATGTAGCCTTAATAATAAATCTTACAGAACTTGGGAATTCATCAGCCTTGTTTGAAATCTTAGCACCAGTCTCAGATTCTCTAAGATACTTAATGAAAAACATATCTGTTTCATCATCAGTAGGAAGTGTAAGCTTTCCTGTAGCTGATGCAATTGCAAATTTATCCGTATCTGCACTTTCACCTAACGTATAAGTCTTACCAAGTGAGCCGTCTCCGAAATACTGTGCAACCTTTACACTACCAGCTACATAGTCTGTAAGAGTAACGTCAGCCCCCTTCTTGACATGGAACATCCTTGGCATTGTTACCTTGTTTCCATTTGATGCAAAGATTGGTGTAGTACCAGCGGAAGCAGCAATAATATTTGTATTAACAAATGCATTAGTACCTGAGAAAGAACCTGCCTTTGATTTCCAAATTTTCTTAACTAAATTACCATTCTTATCATTTACATCTGTAGATTCTGCTGTAATGTCTATACTCGCATCTGAAAGCTGTGTAAGAACATATAAAGGATCAGTTGTAATTAAATCCTCTGCATAAGCATACAGAATTTCCTTATAGATTTTATCACCTAATCTAAAAGCCATAATTTTATTCCTCCTTGAAATTTAAAAAAAAATTGTAAAACAAAAAATCATGCAGTGATTTTTACATCACGCATGAAATTAAACTCATTTTTATCTACCTTACTTAAATCACACATACCACTATATAATCCACTAAATAGGGCACGAGTTGATTCATATATTTGAAGTCGTTGGATATTGTACATAAATTCAAAATATCCGACTTCACGTAATTCATTTTTTTTATAGTGACAACCAGGATGATTAAGATAAAATGCAATCATAGATAAAAGACTTTGTTGATTTTTATTTTCAGCTTCCTCTTTTTTCTTTTGGATTAACTTTTGTCTATCTTTATTAATCAAATCCTGCTTAAGTATTTTATTCGATGTGAATTCTTCTTCTGGTGGAAAAGAATTAAACATAAGCTGTATATACTTGCACATTTTATTCCTTGTATCTTCGTCTATTTCTAAATCTAATTCTTGACTATATAGAGTTAATACAGTATTTCCATCAATCTGTTTTTGATATAAATTAAATGTGGAAAAATCAATATCTCCAAATATTAATTTTGAATAATTGAAATCTATTGATTTTATGAGAACTGAGAACAATTCAAGATTACTGATTTTATTCCAATCAATACCCATATCCCATAGCTGTAGTCTATAAGCCGTTGTATTTGATACAAATGGTGTAATCACTCCATAAATATCAGACTCACTATTTGAATCAATAAAATCTTGAATAGATGGTTGATGAATTGTAATTTTCTCATTTATTACACAATCTTCACCAAAATACATTTTTAAAGGATTAAATCCTAATTCTTCGACTTCTTGAATTTGTTCATCTGAAAGTTGTTGTTCTATAGTTTGCTGAATAAAAGAATTATTGGAAAACATTTCATTCATTATTACCACCTCTTATTCTTATAAGAAGTAGTACCATTTGAAGAAATAACGAGATCGTTTGGAAGCTTACACTGATATTTTAAAGTACGAACAACATAATTGTTGTCTGTCGTAGATTCTTTATTGTACACTGGAGTAGTTGTAGGTATTTCTAAGCCAATCCATGCAAATTTTTCTCTGATAATAGAAGCAATTAAATCATGTCGTGGAATACCAGTTCTTTTATCTATTCTGTCATTTCCATGAATGAAAATAGTAAAAGTTATATCCAGCAATTTTTCATTTTGATTATATCTAACATTTTCTTCCGTACTTACTTGATAACAAATATAATGCTTCACATCTGTTTGTGTGTCTGGAATGAATATGAATGGTCGAATATTGGCATCACTTCCAAAATACCTATCCCATTCGCCTAAATGTTCATATTTACCTAAATCTTCATTCCATTCCCAATTTAGTCTACATTTATCTGTAGGTACATTTATTTTTCGTTCTTCATCCCACTCCCAATGTTCTTTGTCACTTGGATCAAATAACTCGTTGTATAAACTAGGTTCATTCAAAGCATATAAAATTTCAGGACATTCCATAAAAACATCCTCTATTTGCTTTTTAATACGAATTATATCATCGTCAGGAGTATCCATATACGCACGAAGTTTGTTTAACAAATCATTCTTTGTAACCAATTTTTCTGCCATACAACACCTCCTACTCAGTTAATTCTAACAGCAAAATTCCAGATTCTATCGGCAAGTTATCTTTAACAATTTCACACTTAACAGACAGTATTTTGCCGATAACGGAAGTGTCATTTGGAAATTTTACTTTCTTTTGGTTGTACTCTATACCAGCTCGCCATATAACTTTATCAGTCCAATCTTCATTATCAATAGAACAAGTCCATGTAAAGGTTGCATCAGTATATTCGGTTGTGATATCTTCATTGGAATCATTAAATAGATTTACTGTAAGATTTTTATAAGAACCACCAACTTTAATAGTTGAAGTAGATGCTGAAATTCTTGCTGTAATAGAAGATGGGGGAGTAGTTGGAGTAGATGGATCTGTTGGGGCAATTTCTGAATCGAAATAGTTCGCATACATTTCGCCTGTTTCAAGATTGACATAATCAGTATGCTCATTAAAGAAATTACTATAAATAGTTAATTTTTGTATCCCAAATGGTTGAACATTTTCACATTTTGTCACAGTCCATGCTGACGGGTGATCTGATAATGTGCTAACTAATAGACGCATATTTTTTGAATCCTCTGATGTATACCAAAATTTACTGGTAATATCATTCATTGGTAGCCAAATTTTATCTTGGTTATCAACATGTGTAAATCTTAAATCTGTATAAGTTCCAATCGTATCAATATGTTACTTTATTGGTTCGTTAATCCAATAAAGATAAAATTATAAAATTATGCTGCGGTATATTCTATGTATCTATCATATTTTCTTTGAAGATATAAATCCGCATCTTTATACATCCAATTCATAAGCTTAATAGCAGAAGTGCCAGTAATACTTGCAACTTTTGTTATTCCGTTATGACAAGATGCATCATATATTCCGCAATAAATACCAAGTTCTTTTTCAACTATATCTTTTATTTTTTCACAAAAGTTTTCTGTAGAAGTAATTGTTAATGTAATACGTTTGTTATTTTCGTTTTTTATATAACGATAAACACTCCCATCGCCGTCATAGTATCCACGAACAAAATGAGAATATAAATCTTTTGGAATATTTGGAAATTCTAAAACAAGACTTTTATTCCTTACAGCACCTAATTTTTCTAAAGAATTACACAAATGCCTGCTATTCATGTTCAATGTACACATATTATTGTATGAATAGTTCTTTTCGCTCTTTCTATTAGATTGATCTATTATTTTTAAAGGATTATTACTTTCGATTTCTTTACTAATATCTTCTAATAATTTCTTATCACTTTCTTGTAAAGAAATGCAAGCCGTTCCTTTTGGTGGAAAATTACACCCATCTGCAAAAAACAAGCCTAATACATATGCCTTGTTTGGTGTATCAATATTGTCAAAATACTTTTCGTTTAAATGATATTTTCTTTGACCGTTATTCACACGTTTAATTCCAAATTCATCTAATATATGACAAATCTTATTATAATTACATCCCATAATTTTACCTATTTTGGTAGTTGATAATTTGTTTTCTACATATAATTTTACAATCTCTTCTTTTTGTTCTTTTGTAAAAATTATTTCATTATAATTTGGTATTCCATTTTTCATTGCTTATTCCTCCTAAAAAATTGCAATATAAAAAGACGGTAATCTACTTATTAGGAGTAAGTAGAAGTGGTTTGCAACCCACTGTCCCGTCTAATTAACTATTCTCTATTTATAATTTTATTTTCTCTGTATCTCTACAGAAGGTCAGAGCATATCAACACCATATTCTAAAAAATAGAACTTAGGTGGTTTCCATTAACCCACTTGGGTACATGCTCGTTGAACGTTCCTCTGTTCGAGGCTTCGCAGCTGATTATTACTTATTAATAGCACTTAGCACATTATGAAAACATAATGCTTTTATTGCAGCATATGCCATCCAATTACTTTTTTCTGTCTTTCGACCACATTCACACTTAGGCATATTTCATCCTTATGTTGTAGTGTAATTGGCATTGTAAACTTCCAGCGTAAGAAAACTTTCGACATATTGTTTCCAATATGAAGCGCATACATTTTACGATGATTGCATTCTTAACACAGACCACATACGTCTTTTAATTCTTTGTGTTCCACTTTTTTCCACCCACATTAATTCATAATTTGCAGGCAAGACGAGATATTTTGGAAACTGATTCGCTGGCTCATTTCTACAAATTAACCATTTATGATATACCCCTCTATCGTCAGGAATATCGCACCAGAGTCCAATTGGAAATTCACTATTATACTTTGAATTAATTTTCTCATAATAATAAAGGTCATCACCTTCATTGAATCTTACAGGCTGACTTGGACGAAACATAAGATAGTATTCCACTTGATCTTTGTCCATTGACTGATAAGATTTGATAATAAACTTTGCATCAATCTTTGTCTTATTGGTATTTTCATAAGTCATACCTTCAGCAAGAGAACGTGTAATTCCATGTTCGTCTGTGAAGAAATCATCATGAAAATGGTCATAAATGTAACAAGTCTTTGTAGCGATGTCGTTTTCAAATGTCTGTTCCATCATCCAATCAGACTGTTCCTTATAAATCTGACCAATCGTTTTAGCTCCATTGTTCTTGGCGTGTGCGATACGCCTAGCTGTTTGTAGACTCGGCATCGCAACCCACCTCCTCAAACATTGCTTTTATATATCCGTGAGAATCTAAGATTGCCCTACGGAATTTTTTGTAACTGAAATGGTCACTCTTGAAATTATCCATAGCACCTTGTAAAGTTGCCATAAGAGTTACCATAAGTCCGTTATCATTAAATAAGGTTTTTATACCACCTAATTTAAACATAACATTCTCAAAGAAGACGAGAAATGCTTCATCATCTTCAAATATTTTCTCTTCAATTGTTTTGTCTTTATAGAGCAGTAATTTGTGAATATCACCATGCATTGCACGAACTGCTTCATTGATTTGCTTGTCTGTAAAGTCACCATATATGTATTGCATATTAGGACTCCGTGTTAATATAGGAATTATACATATATCCGTAATCACGAATACGTTTATTTAATTCAATTTTCATGGAATCCAGACGATCAATCATATTTTTATGATTGTCAAGTAACTTCTTTTCTTCTTTACCGCCTATCATTACTGATGTATGCATAATAGAATCAACCTGTGGTTGTAGCCACTCAATCGTCATTCCAAGTACAAGAATTCCTACGACAAAATTCATATCAGCCGTTTCATCTACTGAATTATTCAGCGTAAAATCCAACTGTTGAATTTCATCATCGAGTGTGAGAGAAGAGAACAGTCTACGCACCCTTGGATTAGAGATTACATTGCTTAATCGCTCTGTATAAATTTCAAGCAAATCGTTTTCGTCAAGAGAGAGTTCTTTCGGATCTGAAATTCGTCCTCTTGTTCGTGAAAAAATTGTTTCATATGGAAGCGTCATTGTGAGCCTCCTTTACTTAACGAATAACTTACTAATCAAATCAAAATCAGAATCAAAAATTTCACTTAAGGTTCTTACCTTTGAAATACTATCAAGATGTCCATTTGCGATTTCACCTGCAACCATCTGACAAAGTACATCCTTTGCACCGATAGGAAGTTTTTCAATTTCCGTTCTCATTCTGCTATTAGGTAAATCTAAAATTTCTAATAAATCCTCTGCTGTATACATATTGTCATATACTTTTGTAACTGAAGGGAAATCAGCTAACAAATCATCATCTTCAATAATGAATCTAGGTAAGAAAATATGGTCAGAACCCTTACGAATCAAAGTAACTAAATCTCTGTAGTTAATTTCGCAAGTCTTTCCATAATCCTTAAATTCATATGTATTACCAGATGGACATGTAATATTTAAACCGCCAAAACATACTGAACGACATAAAATAAAGTCAGAATCAGTAAAAGTTTTCTTTGGCTTTTCAGTTGCTTTTGTTTCAACTGTTTCTTCTGTCTTAGTAACAGTTTTCTTTGTATAAGCCATATTTGTTTCCTTTCTTTCCATATAAAATAGGAGAGTATTTTCATACCCTCCTATATAAGTGTTGTATTATATTAGTCCTGAGAAATCTTCCACTGACCAAAGTAACGACCAAGACGAGTAGCAACACCAAGCTCTCTCTGTACTTCGTACTTCATAAGGTCTGCGATATTGCTATTAGCTTCACCTCTGTCGGTAATTTCATCAATGATTGTCTCACCAACATCGACCATATCAACCATCTTGTTATCACCAGAAGCGAAAATCCAAAGTGTATTATCATCATACATAGTCTTTGTTACATCATTTCTTGCGAATCTCTGAGGAATCTCAACAAGACGATAGCGACCATAGTTACCAAGTCTACCCATAGATGCAACGGCTTCCTTCTGAGAAGCGGCAATCCAGTTTACATTTACAAGGTTTTCAAGTTCCTGAAGACCTACCATAGTACCCATAATTACAACTTCTGCGTTGTCATTTGCAACAGATACATTCTGAAGTACCTTATTGAACTTGCCTCTGTTCTGTGTATTTAAAGCACCAGTTTCAACGAAGCCTGTCTGTACAGGAAGCTTTTTAGGAGCATTAAGAACTTCTGCGAAGATAAGATCCTGAACCATAACAACAAATGCTTTTGTAATAGCATCAATAAGTTTTGTCCAATCTTCCTGTCCAATTAAGTACTTATCAATATCAGCACCAACAGCAGCACCATAAAGATCAGTTTCAACAGAATATGTCTCACCTTCTGGTAATCTCTGAAGCATTGTATCATGGTGTCTCTTACCCATTCTTGCTACAGAAAGAATTACTTCCTCGTGCTCATTCTTGAATAAGTTCTCATCACCATCATTAAGATTTCTATAGTTTACAAGCTCATTAAACCACTCATTCTCTTTAAGACCTGTAGATACTGTCCAATCTGTTACCTCCTCGATAACATTGAAGAACTGTCTACCGAATTCTTCATACGCACGAATACGTTCTCTCTTCTTGGCATCCTTTGTTAAACCAAAGATTTTGAGAGACATTTCACGAAGTTTGTCCTCGGCATCCTTTTTAGAAATACCCTCATCGAGTTCTCCCTTATATAAATCAAACATAAGGTTCTTAATTTCATCATAAGATGTATTCATATCATTAAACACATTCATTACATGTGTGCTAAAATTCATTCTACTCATTATATTTTGCCTCCCTTCTTACGCAATAGCGACCTTGTGTTTCTGGCTACCAGCTTCGATTGTTACCTTTTTACCTGCTACTGGTGTACCATCAAATGCATCTGCACTAAGTTCGTATACATCTGTTACACCAAGAACAAAACCTCTAACAGTCTTTGTTCTACTTGCACTTGCTTCGTTGAAGAAATTAGAAGTAGCTGTAAACTTAGAATTATAATTTTCTGCAATAGTAGGAACTTCATAAATTAAAATTGCTGGTGCATTAGGATCAATCTTCTTAACTTCTACATACCAGTTTCCATCAGCAGCCTGCTCAAGAATTTCCCCCTCAAAAGTAGTAGGTGCATCAGCGACCTCATACTGATCAAAAGATACATATTTACCTTTTCCGCATACAGTACCATTGTCTGTGTCTGTCTTAATTACCATGTTTAATGTTCTACCTACACGCTCAGAAAGGACTTTAGTAGGGAAGCAAACATGATGCTGTTCAATTGAATAACGTAAAGCCATTATTTTTTCCTCCTTAAAATTTGATAAAAATAAAAAAGACCGCTTTATAAAAGCGACCTAACAAAAAAATGATTATTTAATTTTTCTGTTTATTTGTTTTGGAATAATTTTCCATATCTACTTGATTTAACAACTTTAGATGGATTAGCGAATTGCTTCTTAGAAGTTGATTTCTTTTCCTCTGTTGATGAAGAGAAAGTTGAATGTTCTGCAATAAAATCAGAATGGATTACCTTAACCTGTGTTTCAAGTTCAGCAAGAGAATAGTTATCCATATTCTTATAAAGTTCAGCAAAATCTTTATTCACAAAATTTCCTTCTTTATCTTTTGTAGAAATAGATTCGTATCTCTCGTCTGCAAGAATTTTTTCACGCTTTTCATGAAGCTCATTCTTCTCTACAGTTTCCTTAAATGCTTTTAATTCAGCATAATTTGAACGCATATCATCAAGTTCTTTCTGCTCATCAGCAGTAACAAACTCAACATATACTTCAACTCTGTCACCAGTAAGAGAATAGTTGTCTTCCTGAGAATTATAAGTCTGCTTATAATATCTTCCTGACCACCAATCACACATGATTACATAATCATCATAAACAGTGACACCATAATATGTATTATCTGCCTCTGCATATGTAGCGTTTACTAAATCCTGAATAGCATAGATTTTATCCTGTAAAGATACAGCAAACTTTTTAATTTCTCCATCTTTCACAAATGAATATTCGACAGTATTATTAGATACAGAATTATCTACTTTCTTCTTGACTTCATCATCATCTGATGGAGTAGTAGTTGATTCATCTGTAGTTGAATCCTCCTTGCTATCATCTTTAGTAGATTCAGTTGATTCATCATTAGTTGGTTCTACACCCTCGTCTGTAGAAGGAGTATCTTCCGTTGAAGTATTATCTGTAGTGCCATCAGTAGTATCAGTATCATCAAATGCTTTTGCAAATGCTTCAACTAATTCTTCATCTGACATATTTTCATAATCGAACGTAATATCATCAACTGTCTTTCCATACTTCTGACATAACTCTTCAAATTTATTCATATTAACGTTGTTTCCTCCTTCCTTAGAATTATTTTTATTGTCAAAACAAGCAGTCTCTAATTTTTCAAGTCGTGCTTGTAATTCAACCATTTTTTCGTTAAATTTAATTAGACTGTTATTTTCTTCACTGAAATCTTCGAGCGTAATTTTGCTTCCAAGCATCCCCTCACCAATAGGTGTTCCATCTTTCTCAGCTCCCAAGCAAGTGCATCCTGCAAATTCAAAATCATCTAATTGTAGATATTTTTCTTTTGCATTGTATGAACACTCGTATACAATCAGCTCACAGCTCACCTTTGTTCCATTTTTTTCACGAATGATGTCTGCACAACGAGTATATGATTCTGGAATTGCTACACGAGCAACGACATATGTTTTATCCATATCTTTGTCATATTCGAGATAAGGTTCATCTGATGTAAAAGTACCAACCTGTTTTTCATCATATATAGTTATTTCATTACCGTTTTCGTCTGTTTCTATATGGTAATCGTGAGAATGGAAATCCCAAGAACCGTCATCCAATTGATGAATGTTTGCAAGCAGTGGAGAATATTTTAGACTTGGCATTGCAGCCTTCATAGAATCTTCAGATATGTAACTACCATTACGATTAAGTAATGTATGGCAAACACGCACTTTAGCATATAATTTATTATCTTCTGCTTTTTCTATATCAGTAGAAGAAAAATCTTGAATTGCTTGTACATAAAGTGGTTTACCAGATTCCTTTGAAGAAAAATTGTACATTTTCTTATGCTTACAGAAACTAATTAAATCTTCGATTGTAAAATATTTCTTTTGCATTATTTCCTCCTTTCTGAATTATTAATAAGCACTCAGATAGGAGAGTGCTAAATACTCAGCATATTGCTATACTGAATTTTTCTTTTATCTATATCATCATTTGAAAACTGAATTTTCCCAGAATTCAAAAAGGTATAAATACCATTAGTAACATCAATCTTCTGAAAACCAAGAGAAGATAATTTCTCAGCAGTAGAAGTATCTGTAGTTTTTATAAAATTCTGTTTCATCCTTTTATCTCCTAATTATCATTCTTATTTTGGTCACGAGTTTCACTTCCTTCATCTGAAATCTGTGTATCAGAAACCTCTGGTTTTGTTCCATCAGAGCTATTTGAAACTGTATTAGCAGAAGTAAGAACCTTAAATCTGTTTGGTAAATCAAGAATGTCATTACCTAAGAATGCAAGTGATAATGTATCTAATTCGCTAATACCATTAAGTGCGTTGATCGCAAGAATTTTTGTTGCATCATATTGTAAATCTTTCTGTAATGATTCCTTAAAAGCGTCTTTGGTATATGCTGATACTTCAAAGAATTTCACTTTAGCAGGATTAGAAACTTGATAACCAAGCATACGATTTGTCCAACCTTGAATCTGACCAAGTAACGCTGAAATTGCAAATTCTGTATCAGCACGAGTTGCTGAACGGAATGCCTCGGCTCCACTAATAGTAGAAGAGTTCAAAATCTGTGCTCCACCAGAAGTATTTAAAACTTCCTTTGTAGCCTTTTGAACTTTTGTTGTATCAGTAGATTGATCGTCAGAGAATGAAATAGTGTCAAGTGGGATAGGGGTAATTGCAGCACCTACATAATCAGGTAAACTTTCAACCATCTTGTTATAATAATCCACAGCCAAGTCAATATTAACCGACCATGCATCGGGATCTGTTGCACCTGATAATGTTGGAATAGTAGCAGTAATCAATTTATAAATTTGTTGTTCATCTGCCACAGCTTGTACATCAGCCAAATTAAGCAACCCAATTAAATCAATGAATAGTCCACTGTAAATTGGTACAATTGTTTCCCAAGACTCCATTCTTGACTTTGTACATAAAGCATATTCATCTGGCATAGGTTGCCATTTATTTTTACTATCACCACCATAAGCTTTATACATAGAACTCAATGGTTCTCCAAGAAAATCAAGGATATCTTCAAATTTTTTATAATTGCTCATATCCACACTGAATGAAAAATCACCAGTAAAGTATTTTCCTGAAATCCTACAATATTCAGGCGGTATTTTTAATATGAATATGCCTGTCTCATCTATCCAACAACAACCATAATAAACATCTTCGATGAAATTATTAATTAACATAGGAAGTAGACTATTCTGTAAATCCATTCTATCTAAAACCTGTAATGTTTCGTAATAATCTTTTAGAATAGTTTCCTTGTCATTATCTTCAATTGGACTATATGTAGGAACAACATATCTTGAACTCAGATCGAACATTGTAGCGTTATACATAATCAATCTGAAATAGACTTGAGAACGATAGAAAAGATAACGTGATAATCCACGTAATTCAGATTCATAGCTGTCTATGTTCTGTAAATATCTGATGACATCATCTTTACTATAAGAACTAATAGTTGTCTGTCGAACTGTTTTGGTTACATCACGAACTTGCTTAAATGCCTGTTTGCTTTCGGCAAATTTCTGTTTTTGTGTTTCAAGCTTTTCCATATACTGCTTTCGTTCAGCAGCCGTAGGTTGTCGCTTGGTAGTAGTTGTTTTAGGAGATGTTTCTGACATCTCTTTTTTTGGTTGTGCCATTTATGTAGTAAACACCTCCTTTTCTTTGAGATTTTTTATTTTCATGTGAGTTTATTTGATTTATTAGAATCGCTTTGAGAACGATGATGAATGTGATGGTTGACGGATTGGGAGTTTAGATAAAAGAGTTTTTGAATCTGTTTCAGGACGTTTCTTTTGAGTGATAGCTTTTCTACGCTCACACATAAGTGCATAAGAAGCCATACAAGCCGTATACGCACGATCATCGTGGAGTTTATTAGCCTTTTCTGGTGTCAATTCAAATGAATCTTTTCCTGAGTCTCTTTTCTTACGAACCATATTCACAAGTTCTTCTTTGAGAGCATCAATATTAGCAAGAGCTATTTCATCTTGCCAATCAAGTTTAATAGTTTTGGTATTAACTGATTCTATTTTTTCTAACTCTTCATTAAGCTTAGTTTCAAATTCTTTCTCATTAACTTTTTGCTTCCTGAGTTCGGTAGAAATTCTTTCTTTCTCTTTAGCCAGCTTCTTTTCATCAACATCGAAAACAGTGAGATAGCCTTTGTGATCATATTGTGCGGTAAAGCTGATTTTATCTTGATTCATTAATTCAATCATTGCTTCATACATTTCAGATTTATAACCAGCAGGAGACATAAGATGCACTTTGTCTACTGCATTAGGAAATTTCTTAACATAATCAGCAGAGTATTCCTTATCAATTAATCCTCTGTGAACAATACCAGCAGAATCCGTCCAATCTGGCATCAAATAATCTGCTATATTAACTCCTGATCCGCCGCTACCTGCATCAATGTATATACCAACAATGTTCCCATATGCGTCAGCTCCACCATTGTAATCAAGAATTACTTTTTTTAAATATTCAATCTGATCTGGTGTCTGCATAGGAG